>Ga0214201_1000011_pt1 | contig 92728 bp, 100 predicted proteins | sample TroBogEpilimnion_32_FD_153039 | JGI IMG/M metagenome (GOLD analysis project Ga0214201, IMG submission 153039) | Freshwater microbial communities from Trout Bog Lake, WI - 29MAY2009 epilimnion | ecosystem: Environmental > Aquatic > Freshwater > Lake > Epilimnion/Euphotic zone | place: Trout Bog...
GAGAGTGACGTTGTCAGCAACGTCGTAACAATGGCTTTATAATCATGCCGTCATCAATCGGGCTGAAGCGAATTTACAGCAATTTTCGGACTTGACCGTCTTCGCGATTTAATTCGTGAACCCATTTTTTGTATTCAATACTTTGATTTTCGTCGTCGACGGACATTGGAAAGTCTCTTTAAAATAAATTTTCTGTCGGTCTTTATATCTGACTCTAAGACCGGGTGCTATTTCAATGCAATCAGCGGTCATCGTTCATCGGTAAAATCAGGACACCTTCTCGCGCCCCAACGCACCCACCGCCCCCCGGTTCGGTACCACAACATCCTCATCCGCATCGCAATCAATCCGAAGCTGGTACCCCATCCCATCCAAAAACAAGGCCAAGGTTTCAAGCGTCATCGTTGGCGAATGACCATTCAAAACTCGGGATACCTGCGCTTTGTCACGCCCGAGTCGCGCGGCTAGTTCGTTGGCAGTGAAACCTTCGGCGCTCCGGCGCTTCCATGCTTTTCGTAAAACCGAAAACGCCCGCTGACGGGCTTCCGCTTTAATAGCGCCTTCGGTGCGTTTAAGAATGGTTGTCATCGAAAAACTCCCCAAGCAACAAATCCCGACTGTCCTTCAGCGGCGGATGATTGGGAAACAGCCCCTTCCAAATCTGTGCGGTACGTTGAATCGATGGCGCAAAAGAGTTCCGATCTAATGACCGACGATCATCCTGTAAAACTGCGACAAACTCGCCATATCTAAGAAAACCGCCGAAAATCCGCATTTGTGGGTTGAAGGTGATCCTGAATTCATACCAACCACCCGATTGGGTTTTTAGCTCTTTCAATTTCACGTCATCGTCAAAATCATCGCCCGTGACAAAGCTTTTTAGGAAGGCGCGAACATCGTCAAAAAACCGCACTTCTTTGCCGACGCCCCTTGTATTCACCCAATCGGCCAAGACCGGATGAAGCCATAAGCGGCGACGATACGCCTCACCTCTCACAAGCACAGGCTCAAAAAGGACCAAAGCCCCTTCCCTCGCCCGACTTCGAATATGCCATTCAGTTGATTTGGGAGTCAACTAATATCTCGCTCATAGGAAACGATCATTCATCGATATTAATTTTCAACAGGAATAAACGCTCAGCAGGATATGAAACACATACTGGAACAAAAAATGGAGCGGGTACCGGGAATCGAACCCGGGTATTCAGCTTGGAAGGCTGCTGCTCTACCATTGAGCTACACCCGCATCTCGACCGCGTTATGCCAAGCTCGGGGACGATAGGCAAGATGAATTAAAGGCTGGAGCCCGAATTAGAGCCGCTTTTTGGCGAAGGCGCGGCCTGAATGCGATTTCAGATATTTTTCAAATTCCAGCGCCTTATATTTATCGGGAAATGCGCAATACCAATTGAGTTCCCACGGAGCAAACTTAGACGTGTGGGTCGATTTGCCGGAATTATGGTCGGACAGACGTTGTTTCAGGTCTTGGGTTGCGCCCGTATATTCCTGATCAGGAAAATTGGTACTTCTGATGATATAGACGTACCACATGGCCTGCTCCGGCCCCAATTGTCTTTATGTCGCTGCTCCTCGCTTAGCAGCAAGTGAGCGCGCCAGACCGTCATCGCCCCGCTTCGCCCAAGACGATGGCGCTCCACGTGGCTGCGCACACGCGTAATAGCGTGTTCCGCGCCAGCCCGTCGTCGCCCCGCTTCGCTCTTCGAGCTTCGCGGCGCTATGCCGGGCACTGCTTCGCCCAAGACGATGGCGCTCCACGTGGCTGCGCCACGCGTAGCCCCATCGGGGCGAAGCGTGGTGGGGGAAGCAGGACTCGAACCTGCGAAGGCGTAGCCAGCGGATTTACAGTCCGCCCCCTTTGCCGCTCGGGACATTCCCCCGTATTCCAGCCTCAATCTCGCTTTGGGACAGCGAACCATCCGAAATCGAGACCGCCCTTATGATGACGCGATGGAGCGGTGTCAACTGCCCTTAGCCGATGAAACGCGGCGATCCCGCTAAATTTGCCTAAACTTGCTCTGTCATGCAAAAGATCGGCTCGACCAGAAAGAGGGCATAATGGCCAAGCGCTTTGACAAGAAACGGAACGGATCCGCCGACCGCCCGCCGCACGAACGGGGCCGCGAGGATCGCCCGCGGCCGCAATTTAAGGCGCCTTTTCAGGATCGCCCTGCCCGTTCCGAGCGTCCGCGTTCGGGCCGTCCGGTGATTTATGGTTTTCATGCGGTGATTGAGGCGCTGAAAAATCCGCGCCGCAAGGCTTTGGTGCTCCATGTCACGGAAAACGCCCTCAAGCGGTTGATGGAAGAAATGCCGGATCTGCCGATTGCGCCGATTATGGCCAAACCCGACGAAATTGACCGGATCACGGGACCGGACGCCGTCCATCAAGGGATCGCGCTTGAGGCCGATGGGCTTCCGGCTGCTGATATCCATGATTTAGAAGGTAAAGGTGTCGTGATTGTGCTGGATCAGGTCACTGATCCGCATAATGTGGGTGCGATTTTGCGGACGGCTGCGGCTTTTGCCGCCGAAGCCGTTCTGGTTACGGAACGCAACAGTCCGGAAGCGGTTGGCGTTTTGGCCAAAGCGGCCTCGGGCGGGTTGGAGCATGTGCTGTTGATCGAAGTGGTCAATCTGGCCCAAGCCCTCACTTTGCTGGGGGATAAGGGCTATTGGCGCGTCGGCCTCGACTCAGAAGGCCCCAATGTTTTGGCCGAAAGCCTCGCCAATCCGCCGATTGCACTTGTTATGGGGGCGGAAGGCAAGGGCTTGCGTCGCCTAACCCGCGAGCGGTGCGATGTTCTGGCGCGTCTGGATATGCCAGGTGCGATCAAGAGCCTCAATGTGTCGAACGCCGTAGCCATTGCCCTTTCAACGGTTGTAGGTGCGATCAAGCGCCCTTAAAACGCGCGTTTCCCGTGAAACCTTAGACCAAATGCCGATAAGGGCTGCATCGACCTGTTCGGCAAAATCCTGTATTACAACGTTATGACACGCTTATCTTCTCACAACGGGATCGGAGCGTAAGTCAATCGCAGCGGTCCGACATCGGTCCGCCTCGGGGGAAACTGCCGACGCAGATGTCGGCGCAGGCAAGAGGGCAAGGCCAATCGAACATTGGCATTGAGGGGCGTTGTACGCCTCGTTTTCTCGAGCCTGTAAGCCAAAAAGGAAAGCCTATGGCCACTGTATCCGGTGCACACGCTCATGCCGAGCCTCGCCCGATGACCAGCGCCGAGAAGAAAGTTATTTTTGCTTCTTCGCTCGGCACTGTCTTCGAATGGTATGATTTTTATCTTTATGGTTCGCTCGCTGCGATTATCGGCGCGCAATTCTTCAACGTCGCCGGAGCCGATGGCAAGCCGATGTTTGATGAAGCGACCCGCAACATCTTCTCGCTTCTGGCGTTTGCCGCAGGCTTTATCGTGCGTCCCTTCGGCGCGCTTGTTTTCGGCCGGATCGGCGATCTCGTCGGCCGCAAATACACCTTCCTTGTGACCATTTTGATCATGGGTCTTTCGACCTTTGTGGTGGCTTTGCTGCCAAGCTCAACAAGCATCGGCATTGCTGCGCCCATCATCCTCATTGCGCTTCGCCTGTTGCAAGGCTTGGCGCTTGGCGGTGAATATGGCGGTGCTGCAACCTATGTGGCCGAACATGCGCCGCATGGTCGCCGCGGATTCTACACCTCATGGATTCAGACAACGGCCACGCTCGGCCTGTTCCTGTCTCTGATCGTCATTCTCGCAACCCGCACCATTATCGGCGAAGCCGAATTTGCGGCTTGGGGCTGGCGCGTGCCTTTCGGCGTATCGATTGTTCTGCTTGGCGTTTCCGTCTGGATCCGTCTGCAGCTCAGTGAATCGCCTGCGTTCCAAAAGATGAAGGACGAAGGCAAGCACTCGACCGCACCTTTGACCGAAGCCTTCGGTCAGTGGAAGAATGCCAAGATCGCGCTTCTTGCGCTTTTCGGTCTTGTGATGGGCCAAGGCGTTGTTTGGTATACGGGCCAGTTCTACGCCCTGTTCTTCTTGCAATCGATCCTCAAGATCGACGGTTATACGGCTAACCTTCTCACCGCTTATTCATTAGCGGTCGGAACGGTCGGCTTTATCATCTTCGGTGCGTTGTCGGACAAAATCGGTCGTAAGCCTATTATTCTTGCCGGCTGCTTGCTGGCGGCTTTGACCTATTTCCCGCTCTTTGGTGCTTTGACCAAGAATGCCAATCCGGCGTTGGCCAATGCGCTTGAAACCGTCAAGGTTCAGGTCTTGGCCGATGCAGCGGATTGCGGTGACTTGTTCAACCCAATCGGCACCCGGAAATTCACGTCATCGTGCGACTTGGCACGTGACGCGCTTTCAAAGGGCGCTATTCGCTACACGTCAAACATGACCGCAGCGGCTGGTGAAAAGGCTAAGGTTGTTGTCAACGACAAGGAAATTGCTGTTTTCAAAGATGGCAAGCTTGACGCTGATTTCGGCAAAAACCTGACGGCGGCAGCCATTGCTGCGGGCTATCCAAAGGCCGATGACTCAGGCAAAGTGAAGATCTCGGGTGTGTTTGATATCTTCAGCTCGCAAACGCTGACCATCATCGGCATTCTGACCATTCTCGTTGTCTATGTGACGATGGTGTATGGCCCGATTGCCGCAGCGCTTGTGGAACTGTTTCCGACCCGCATCCGGTACACCTCCATGTCCCTGCCCTACCACATCGGCAATGGCTGGTTCGGTGGCTTATTGCCAGCAACCGCTTTTGCTCTCGTGGCGCAGACGGGTGATATTTACTACGGGCTTTGGTACCCAATCGGCTTTGCGCTGATTACCTTTGTTGTCGGCCTTATCTTCATTCCGGAGACGAAAGACCGCGACATCTATGCGCATGATTAAGCGCAAGCTCTGAACCGTTCAAGGAAAAGGCCCCGCTCGCGCGGGGCCTTTTTTTAACCCTTGATTGAAGGGTCACTCGCATACGGTACGGGGACGAATATCCCAGCCCCAACCCGGGACCCAAACGCGCTGTCTTACGACGTAGCACTCATCTGGCCGAGGCGCCCACCCATAATGCGGATGATGGTGCCAACGTACATAACCATAATCCGGGGTGTAGCCGTAAGAGCCATCATAGACGGCGTGGCTTTGATTGGAGAGGGCCGCGCCGAGCGCTAACCCGCCAATGACACCGACCGCCGCAGCTGCGCCAGGATCCCATCCGCCACGGGCAGAGGCGGGTTGCGAAACCGCAAGCGATAAGGAAGCCACGGCCGCAAACGCAAGCGCTGCTTGGCGGACCAACGAGCGGCTTTTGAAACGCGATAAGATGAACGACATTTGACCCTCCTTGAGGAAACTCGGCCTGACGACTCATTCAGGATTTAACCCATATTCTCGCCGCTGCCGTGAATAGCCCATGAACCGATTGCGGCAAAAATGCGACAGGTAAAACGGGAGACTTGCCTTGAAACGCATCAAAGGGTATCCAGTGCCCGCGTATCGACGCCCAGATGCCGGTTTAGCTCAGCTGGTAGAGCAACGGTTTTGTAAACCGTAGGTCACCTGTTCGATTCAGGTAACCGGCACCATTTTGCCCAAACTGGGCGCAGAATACGGCAATCTACCATGAGTAGCGGACCGAAAATGCGTAAACTCTAGCATTCGGCTAGAGTTGCGCCATGAATCTTGTGCAAACAGAAGCTGCTCCCACTGCCTATCGTTTCTATGATTTCGCGTTCCGCGCCATTCGCGCCGCGCGGATCGACCGGGCTTTTGATCGTGTCGGCGGCGCTCGCGGCGTGATTTTCGCGCTGCATCGCGTGCGGCCCTATCAAGACAAGCCGTTTCAACCAAATCTCGGATTGGAGGTTACACCCGAATTTCTCGAAGCCACCATTCTCCACACGCAATCGCGCGGCTTTCCCTTTGTTTCCTTGGACGAAGCGTTACGACGGCTAGACACGCACGATAGCGGCAATTTCGCGGTCATGACGTTGGATGACGGCTATTATGATACCGCCCAGCATGCGCTCCCTGTTTTGGAAAAACATGGGGTGCCCGCAACGGTCTATATCTCGAGCGGATTTGCAGACCGGTTACACCCGCTCTGGTGGTTAACTCTTGAAGAAGCCATCAAACAGTCGCCATCGATTATTTTCCCTGATCCCGAAGGCGCCATCGGATTGGCAACCGACACTGTATGCAAGAAGCGGGAAGCGTTTCGGCAGGTGCATGATCGCATTTTGGAAATGTCGCCCGATAGCGTTGAAACGCTGATGGGCGACCTTGCCAAACAGGCGGGTATCGATGCTATCGCTTTGTGTGATGCAACCTGTCTTGATTGGTCGGGCATTATTGCCCTTGCACACCATCCTTTGATTACGATTGGTGCGCATACGGTTAGCCACCCCGTCCTGGCCCGTTGCAATGCGCCTGAGGCGATGGTGGAGATGGCGCGCTCTCGCGCTGCCATCGAAGACCACATCGACAAGTCGGTGCGGCATTTGGCCTATCCAAACGGCGGACAGGGCCATGCCGGCCCGCGTGAATTCTCCATGGCTAAAGCATTGGGGTTTGCCTCGGCCACGACAACGCGCCCTGGGCTTGTTTATCAAGCGCATGATCAATGGCCAACGGCATTGCCGCGTGTATCGCTCAACGGATTTTTTCAAAGCATAGAGCGGCTCGATACGATGTTATCGGGCGCGCCCTTTGTGTTGCTCAATTTGGGATCCAGACTCAACATATCGTAGGTGGGCCTATCAATGTTCCGTGTAGACATTCCTGTGGATCCCGACCAGGATTTATCCATTACCCAAGGTTTGATGAAACAATCCGCGATTTTGCCTACCCTTGCTTGGCGGGTTGCTCCTGATTTTACCGACGACCCGCATCAGCCAAAGGAATTAAAACAAACCGGACCTGCCAAAGCGTTTACCGAAATCTCCCTCATCGACCATATTCGTTTCCACGCGGAACAGGATGGCGAGCGTATTGCTATTGATGATGGTCAATCCACCATTTGTTACAAAGCGCTTTTACAAAAAGCATTGACGCTAAGCCAAACCATTCGATCCCAAACAAAGGATGGGGAAGCGCTTGGCGTGGCGATCAAAAATTCCATTGCGCTTCACATTGCTTTGCTCGCCTGTATTGCCGCCCAACGGCCTTACATCGCGATGGATATGAACAGTCCAAGCGAGCGGAATAGAGATATTTTAAAAAAATCGGGTCTTCGCGCCATCATTAGCCATAAAGACACGCCGCTTGATGAATTAGATTTGGCAGACGACCAATGCGTTATCAGCATGAATGATAATGCAAACCCAATGCTTGATGAGGTAAGCCTTCCTGATCTGCCGATTACCGATACAGAGAAGCCTGCCATTATTCTCTATACGTCGGGCAGCACGGGCGAGCCGAAAGGTATCGTCAATTCTGAAAAAGCGGTTTTAGAACGGGTGAGGCAATATATCCATTCCGCAGGCTTTACGCACGACGATGTGTTTCTTCCGTTAAGCTCGGCGTGTACGATTGCGGGAACACGCGAATGTTTTACCGCCTTGGCGGTTGGTGCCACATTGGTGCTCGCCAGTCCCGATGAAACGGGGCTGCACGGGATCCGTTCATTGATCCAACAAAAAGGCGTTACGGTTCTAAACGGCGTGCCAGCCGTTCTAAGAGCGTTAATGATGGGTGCAACGGATCATCAGCAAGAGTTTCAATCCATCCGCCGGATCCGCGTCGGTGGTGATCGCATTTTACCGCAGGATATTGAGCTGTTCTTTTCCACCTGTTCGCAGGATTGCCGCATTCAAGCGAGCTACTCTTCCACCGAAACGACAGCGACCTATTATGAAGTTCCGCGCGTGCCTGAAAAGCGGACGGCAATGGTCGCGGCCGGTTATCTCCATTCCGGCGTATCGTATCGCATTGAGCCAAATGAGGCCGATGATATCGCATCCATTGATGAAGGTGAATTGGTGATCAAGAGCCCCTATGTAGCGCTCGGTTATTGGCGCGATGGACGTATCGAAGCAGGGGCAATTGAGAACGACCCTGACGATCCGAAAGCGCGAGTGTTTCATACCGGCGATCTCGTACGCCAACGAGCCGACGGGTTGCTTGAGATTATCGGACGAAAAGATCGGCAAGTTAAAATCAATGGCAAGCGGGTGGAGCCTGCAGAATTGGAATTATGCTTGCGTCGCCTCTCAGGTATTCTCGATGCGGCCATCATCACGGTGTCGGATGCGGATCAACAAAGACTAATCGCCTTTGTTGTTGAAGCACCCGATGCTACGCCACTAAGGGACGGCATCGACCCGATCCGGCACTATTTGCGTGACCATTTGCCATCCTCGCTGCAGCCGACGCGTCTTCATCGGATTCAGCGCATTCCACGCCTTCCGAGCGGCAAGCAAGATCAAACGGCATTGCTCTCGATTGATGAAGAAGTGAAGGGCAAAGAAGATGCACAGATCAATGGTACCCATTCCTTCAGCAGCGAAAAGGATCCGAATCTATCGATCATTGCCAAAGAATGGCAAAATGTATTGGGTAAAACCGCGTACCGTTCTGATCGCACCTGGGACGAATGTGGCGGAGATTCGCTTGCTTTGATAAAGCTGGTCTTCCTGCTCGAAAGCGCCGTTGGGTATAGTCTTAAAATATCAGATTTTCAACCTGACATGACGCAAAGAGATATGGCTAAACTCATAACCCAAAATGCGGTTGAGAGGCCTGTTCCAACAGTAAATATCGCTCAACCCCAAGTCTTTTTATTGCCCGGCCTTACCGGCGAGGGACCAAGCCTTGCCGCATTTAGGAAAGAGCTTTCGTCCCACATGAATGTTTATTTGGTCGATTTCCCCTCTTGCACCGACATGATTGCGGGGCGCGATACAATCACGGATATGGTCGACGCGACATTAGAAACGATAGAGCGCGTTAAGCCCGATGGGCCCATTCACCTGTTAGGCTATTCGCTCGGCGGAAGCGTCGCCTATTTGACGGCGAAGACCCTGCACGAGCAAGATCGGACAATTGGTCTATTGGCCATTCTCGATAATAATGTTTATCGACGTCGCGAACTCCAATGGGCGCCGAAAAATTTCAAGGTCAGCTTTTATCAAAACGATGATGTACAACGCTTGACCGTATTAGAAAAAATAATTGAAACATCGGCCATTCTATTAAGCCATCCGAAATTCCGATGGGTCCTTTCCCGCGGATCCCATTTTAAGTATTCTTGGCTATCTAGCAGCTTACAATTTACAGCGAGAAATTCGATATGGGAGGCCCTGCAATCTCGCGCCTTTGATCGATGGGTCAAACAGGCTGATGCTAATCCCTTGCCGGTTGAAGCAAAAATTCTGGTATCGGAACATGGCAGACCGAATGTGCCGGATGATTTGGGCTGGAAAACCTATATCCGCGATGTTTCGCTTTATCCGATCAAAGGCAATCACCATTCGATGCTTCGGCAACCCAACCGCGATGCCTTGGTGACATTGGTTACCGATCTCGTTCGGCAAACAGCACAAGCAGAGCCTTTAGGGAAATGAATAGACCTTGATATAGTCGATATCGAAATGCGCCGGAAAGAGTGTCGTATCATCCGGCGGGCCTGCCCAATGGCCGCCAATGGCCAGGTTGATCAAGAGATACATTGGTTGATTTAAATCGGGTGGCGTCGATGCGGTTGCCACTTTTAATCCGTTCAAAAACCAATCAATTGATTGGGCATCCCATTTCATCCCAAAGGTGTTATACCCTTTCGATAAATCAACCGTATCAATGGGAATGACGGTTTCAGAACGACCGCCATTGCGGGAGGAATGGACAGATCCGTAATAGCGATCGGCTCTGTTGCCAATTTCTTCCATGATGTCGATTTCAGGTGGCCAGCCGCCTTTCACGGGCAAAAGCCATAAAGCGGGCCAAAGACCTGCACCACGCGGCAAGCGCGCCCGCATTTCAACATAGCCATAGGTGAAGGAGAAGGATTTCGATGTGTTCAACATGCCGGATAAATAGGGCAATCCATGAGAAGTGGATAATTGATCCCCCTCTGCCTTCATCGCCGTTAGCGACAGGATTCCGCCTTTAATTTTAAAGGGCGTGATAATGCTCAAGGGTTCCGCCTCGCGCCCGGGACGGGGATCGAGATAATATTCGAGCTCGTGATTATCCGCATTGCTGCGCGCGCCCCACGGATAGGCCGGTTCCCATATTCCCCCCTCCCGATCACCCGTCAGACGCAAGCGATCAAACTCCTCCGCAAAGACCAACCGCATGCCGGATTTGGGATCTTGCTGGGGTAGTGCAGCAATGGGCGTTATCGGCTGCCCGGCCGTTTGATGCGGGGTGCTCAATGGCTTGATCATGAAATAGCTCGCTTCGAGCGTCAGAAGGCACACGGCCATGCTGATTAAAATCATAAGCAGGGTAACTTGTTGGCGGTTGAGAGCGCCTTGAAGCGCCAACAAACCCAATACCATTAAGGTAACAAGCGTGCCTGAAACGGTATTGGCGATGGCCTGTCCGGCAATGCCCGCTAAAAAATTTCCACAATACATAAAGCCTATGAGCGAGATCAGCGCCGGAACCATCAGCACGATGGCTTCATGGAGCGGCTTTTTGGAAAGCGCGATGGAAATCGGCAAAAGCCAAGTTGCAATGGAAAGTGGTACCGCGCTGACACTTAATAAAATCGTAGCATCAATCGCTGCCGAGAATTTTGGAAAAATTGCACCGATTAAGAAGGAGGCGAAAGGTAACAGAACGGTCAATGGCAGCGATAGGCCTAAAAGGATCAGCTTGGTTTGTTGGAAGATACCTTTAGATCCCTGCCCTTCAGGCGTTCGACCGATTTCCGAAATCAGCTTCGGGTAAAAAGCCTGTCCAATCGCGCCCACAGTTCCGACCACAATATAACTCAGATTGGCACCAAAGGCGAAAAGTCCGAAATCCCACGCATTGGATAAAGCGGATGAGATCCAACGGTTGGCAAACAGATAAATCAGCCAAAGCGTCGAAAAGATAAACAGCGGCAAAGCGGAGCGCAGCAGTTTCAGATGCTTTTTAACGTTGAAAAAGCTTACCTTCCCCGGCTGGGCGAAGAGAAGTGCAAAGCTTCCATACCAAACCAATAAAACGGCAAAGCATCCGGTTGTTCCCCCCAATGCCAAACCCATCAGACGCGGAAATGTCATGGCCAGCTGAAGGCCCAAGGCCAATGCGGTAAATTCCCATAAGTTGGACGAAGCGCGATAGATCGTGACTGGACCGACCGCGATCATCGCCGCTATACCTCCGATCAGAGTGATGGCGATATCGAACGCGGACAGGCCGGCATAACCCTGCATGGTCAGCACGAAGATGGGTGCAAAGCCTACAAGCAGAATCCCGCCGAGGATCATCCGCGCTTCTAAAATATCATGGGCGCCATAGGCATGGCTCGCACCCAAAGCCAATTCACGGTCGGCGAGTTGCGACAGACCTAGATCACTTCGCGCGGCTAATTGAAAGAATGTGGTTAAAAGCGCAAAAGCGCCAAAAGATTCAGGACCCAGCATCATGGGCGCAGCAAATGTCGTACCGGCGCTAAGCGCTGTAACAACCGCCGCACCGATGGCATAGGCCGCCGGATGGCCGAGATAGCTTAATCCCCGCCAGGCCTTTAACCGGACGAGGCTTGATTGAGCGAAGGAAGCGTGTGGTGGACGGATATCCGATGTTAATATAGGCTTCATGCCTCGGCACCGCGCCTTGGACGGCTTACAACATCATCGATGATACCACCCACACGGCGTGAAATGACGCCCCAATCAAGAGCTATACGCGCATGCTCCAAAGCACCCTTTGAACATTGCTCATACAGTTCGGGCGAGGCAACAAGGCGCATAATGGATGCCGCCAAAGACTGGGCCGTAACCGCTTCCGCAATGATCCCCGTTTCACCATCGGTGACTTGCTCGACCAAGCCCCCAACAGGCGTTGCAATGACCGGTAGAGCCGCGGAGAATGCGGATGCAGCGACGCCTGACTGGCTCGCCTCAATATAGGGAAGAACAACCGCATCGGCATCGATCAGCGCATCGGAAATTTCCGTATCATCCACCCAGCCATTGTGAATGGTAATGCCCGCTAAATCGTGAAGCGCATCGCGGTAGGGCGTCAAATCGCCTGAACCGACAATGGATAATTCCAACGCCCTGCCCTGTGCCACGGCAATTTTATAGGCCTCGAGTAAAAGGCCAAGTCCCTTATAGGCAACGATACGGCCAAAAAAGAGCAGTTTGAAAGGGCGATGGATAGGAAAGCGACGAGGCGCAATGATTTCGTCGCCAAAGGTGAAGGCACCATGCGGTATAGTGTAGATCCGATCGGAGGGAAACCCATAAAGCCGAACGGCCTCTTTCGCGACGTGATCGCTTAAGGCGATCAGCGCATCGGCGGCTTTAACTTCCCACCCCATGACGACACCGCGCATGGGGTAGCGATCACCCGGATGCGGCTCGGCATCATGAAGTACCAACACAAACCGACTTGCTGCGCGACGCAAGACAGGCAACGCAGCAAGATCCCAGATGGACTGAAAGGCGCATAAAGCGACATCAGGCCGAAACTCTTCCATTGCACCAAAAAATTCTGCGCCTATTCGCGGTAAACCCAAAAGCGCAATGCCCGCCGCGAGCTTGCCCGAAAGCGATGCTTTATTGCCCTCAAAGATTCGAACCGATTGAAGGGGTAAATCGGTGGAGCCACTGATCTCGCGTTCGAGATCCGATGATGATGCGGCCGATATCGCAATCTCGGTTCCGGGAAGATCGCGTAAGCCCCGCGCCAACGCGCTTGAAAATTTGGCACCTGCCCCTTCCTTGCCCCAATGCCACAAGAGAACGCGACGAGTATCGGCAGTAGCTTGATCCGCATAAATTGGTTGCACCATCGATTATGCCTCCCCTTTGTAGACGAGGCGAGGGGATGGCGCACCATCGCGTAACAAGATCCAAAATACGATAAATCCACTCAAAATAGGCGTCGCAAATATATCGGCTTCGGTAATGCCATTTAACAAAATGAGACCAACGATCACATCGCGGTATAATTTTGGACGAACGAAATAGGAGCGAATGGGAATCGCGACGAGAGCAAGGCCCGGCACTAATCCGACAATTCCGAGCGATAACGCCATTTGCAAATACATTTGATGGGCATTCACCGGATTACCAAAAAACCGAAGCGGGGCACTGGCCAGCATCAATTGCTCGGTGCCGTTAAAGCCCCATCCGAATATCGGCTTTTCAAGGATATGCTCGATGGCGGAGGACCAAATCTCGGTACGTCCGGTCATCGTCGTGATTTCGCTGACCTGCCCCGTTCGGCTGATCGACTCCATCACACTTTGCAGATTGAGCTCAATTCCTGCGGCAAAAAAGAGAAAAGCGATGGCTAAGAAAAGGGCTGCACCAAAGGCGAGGCGTCGTGCAATCGCCGTATAGCGAACAGCGATCAAAAAAGTAATCGCTATGAGCGCGATCATCATCGTTCGATCGCCCGATAGGCCCAAGGCTATCGACCCGAAGGCCGCGTGGAGCAAGGCCGGTTCAATGGAAATAATCCGCCTTGAAAGACAGGCAATGGTGAACACAAGATAGAGGCCAGCCAAATGCCCAAAATTATTGGGGTGATCGGTAAGACCCATAAACCGGAACGTGCTTTCAACATCGGAAGGCGGCATCCAAACCGAGTCCGGCATAACGAAGGCCAATGCAAAGCTTATGGCTATAAACGCGAAGAGCGACCGGAAAATCGTGATCAGGATCGCATTAAGCTCGACATATTGAATGGCCAAACACGCCAAGACAACGTAGGAGATCCAGCCCAATGCCGACGCCGCTGTGTAAAGGGGCACCGGCGACCATACTGCCGAAAACGCAGCATAGAGGCCCAGAAACGACAATAAATATCCCGCCGGCTGAAGCAGTAGCGGAACAACCGATTTCCACTCAACCATACCCCAGAAAAGCAGACAGGCCCAGATAACGAGCTTCGCACCATTTTGAAAATTGAGGCCAACATCTCCTGCAGCACGTACACCAAAGCCCATGCTGAAGCCGATGGTGATGAAGGCCAAGAGCGAAATAAGGATCGATCGCTGGTTTAATCGCCATAATAAAGCACGTTTCTCACCATCAAAGGATCGCTGGAAATCTGAGGATAGGAGATAGGATGCGATATTCATTTCGTGCCCTCTGTTGCCGCCAAATTCGCTAAGCGATCGGCTACCCGAAGGCGTAGAACGGGCCAAGCAAAGGCAAAGCCTACCAAAGCGGCAAGAACGAGCGTGGCAATGGACATCAATAGCGGGTTCGGAAATGTCGGGTTCATCGGCAGCACAGCATCGGCAACGCGTTCGGCATCGGGCCCGATTTCATTGTGATGTTGGGTTGCTTCAACCAATTTTTGACGGATACCGGCAAATTCAGCAGCGGTTGCGCTGCGCTCATCCGAGAGTTCGGCGATCTTAAAGCTCGAAGTGGCATTATTGTCGGCGACGCGACGGAGTTCCGCTTCGCGCGTGGCGAGTTCAACCAATTGCGAGCGAAGCCGTTCGATCAATTGTTCGCTGTTATCGAGTTTATGGCGAACCTGACGGTCTAAATAGGCCGTTGCCAGGGCGTCGGCCATTCGCACCGATTTAGCCGGATCATTCGACCAATAGCCAAGACGAACCGTGTAAGATTTACGATCGCGGGATACAACAAGGTGGTTTTGAATTTCCCGCACGGGTTCTAAAGCCGTAACGTTTGCTTTGTTAAAGAGAGTAACACTGGACTTTGAAAATTCGGGGTCGTTCGCTAAACCAAGCCGATCCATCACATCGGCTGATAGAGGCAGGGAAGCCATCACGTCCAATTCCGATTGGACGGCACCCTCATCCAATAATTGCTTTAACGCCTGTCCGTGGCTGCTCGGTCCTGATTCATCGGTCGCACGCAAGATAAGGGTCACTGTGGCCTCATAGCGTCTTGGCAAAAAAGGCCATGCGGCTAGGCTACAAAGGACGACGATTAAAAATCCAATCGCAAATCGTGTAACCGGTGAATTGCGCTTTTGAGTCTCGTGCGACCGACCTGAGCTACGCTCGCTTGCAGCAGCAGGGTTTTGTGTGAAGCTTTCATAGGAGCGAGCATTGATTTGAACGTCAGCCATATCTCTACTTTCTTGCGTGAGGCTTAAGCGGAACCTCTTGGTTTCGGGGGAATTGTCGGGCGTATTATTTTTAAGTTCTGGCAAGGGCGTAAAATTGATTTCGCAACATGGGCCCTGCCAAACGGAACATGGCGTAAAGACCAAGCGTCGCGATAAATTGAGAACGTGTGAGAAATCCGATCCGAAGACACTCGCTCCGGAAACGAATCTCATTTCGGAGATACGCAAGATTTCCGCGCCGGCCGCGTTGCGCGAGGCTCGTTCTTATGCGCAGTAACACCTTGGGCAACACATGAAAACGCGCACCCTTTGTCATCAGGCGGACCCAAAGATCATAATCTTCTAACAATCCGAAATCGGCGCGATAGCCGCCGACGCGGGTAAGGGTCGATGTACGAATAAGAATAGCCGAATGGGCGATCACATTGCGCCACCGTAACGCCATCGCCAGCGCATCATGCTCCGTTGGCGATACTTTCATCTTTTCCGTAGGCTCGCCAACGGTGAACTCGCTGGCCCAACTTGAGATCAGATCGGTTTCTGGATGTTCTTTGATATAGGCAAGTTGCAGCGCCAGCCGATCCGGCATGCAGATATCATCGCTATCCATCCGCATGACAAAATCGCCGTCGCAATAGGCAAGACCGGCATTCAACGCATGGGCTAATCCGCTGTTGGAGGGTAGTGCAACGATGGTTAAATCGGGACCACGGCGATCGGCACCATAAAAGGAAATGACATCATGCTGGTCCTGTCCGACATAGCCGTCTAAGACGAGCACGATCCGATCGGGCGTAACGGTTTGCGCATAAAGACTTTCAAGCGCTTCGGCGAGGTTATGGCCGTTTTCGCCCTTATGCGTTGACATTAAAACATTGACGCCATTTTTCTCGCGGCGTGCCATTTGGGTCGTGGATACATCATTCATCGTGCACCTCTTTTGGAAAAGACAACGACAGGTGTTTTGAGGAGGATGACAAGATCGCGCCAGACGCTCAGCGTTGACACATAGGTTTGATCAAGCGCGACGCGTTGGGCATAGGAAACATCGTTACGACCGCTGATCTGCCATAGGCCTGTAATGCCTGGGCGAACCGAAAGATATTCGGCGCTGGCATTGCCATAATGACGCAGCTCACCCTGGGTGACAGGACGCGGTCCGACAAGGCTCATATCGCCATAGAGAACGTTTACGAGCTGCGGTAATTCATCGAGACTGGTACGGCGCAAGAAGCGGCCAATCGAGGTAATTCGAGGATCGAAGGTAAGCTTTTGTTCGCGCTCCCATTCCTCTCCGGCTAAAGGATGATAAGAGAGATATTCATTCAAGCAATGATCGGCGCCTAAAATCATAGTACGAAATTTGAGGCAGCCAAAGGGCACGCCGTATCGGCCAATTCGCGTATGCCGATAAAAGACCGGGCCACCATCAAGCGCTACAAGAATACTGACAATCAAAAAAACCGGGCTGAGGAGAATTAACAGGACACTGGCACCAACCACGTCGATCAGGCGTTTGACCGAATGGGTTACATAACGGCGTTGCCGGAGCAAAGCTGCGCCGCGGCTATGAACTTCACTGGTGCTCATCTTTGCCCCCTCATTACGCTCAACGCGACTTGTGAGGACAACGCTTGACCGGAGCCTTTCGACGATGGGAAAAGTGCTAATCGGCGATAATACGTAAGCGGAGGCTGGACCTTATGCGCTTTGCCTTGAAAGAGGAGAGATCAATTTGATCGATCATGATCAGATCGATGACCGGACGCTGCGTTCCTTGATCCGCCAAAGGGCCATTCTACTCGCGGGGCACAAAACAAGCCGCATCTTTGGGCGCCTTGATTGTCGGCAGGGTAAGCGCATGCAACGGTCCAACCGCGTCTTTTTTGCGAGCACTATCGAGGCCAAAGGCCTAGGCTTTCGCCCATGCGGGCAGTGTTTAAGGGGGGAGTTTTTGTCTTGGCGGACGCAAAACCCTTAATTGCATAGGCCCCCTGCCCGATTTATAAGATTCCGTGTAGTGTGAGAGCCCATCCTTGCTTCGATACTGGAATGTTGCGTGACCAAGACACCAAGCCTCGCTTTTGTGAACAGTGATACGGATGAGGCGCAAACCGCTGGAAACCGCCTTCGGGCGCGTTACGGCGAGGTTTTGCCGGAACAGGCCGACATCGTTGTGGCTTTGGGTGGTGACGGGTTGATGCTCTCCTCCTTGCATCGGTTGATGGGTACGGGGAAGCCGATCTACGGCATGAACCGTGGATCCGTCGGTTTTCTGATGAATGAATATTCCGAGGACGGGTTGATCGAGCGGCTAAGTGCGGCTGAAAAAAGCGTCGTCCATCCGCTTTTGATGCATGTGACGGACGCGGCAGGGCGGGTTTCGGACGCGCACGCGATCAATGAAGTCTCGGTCTTCCGGCAATCCTATCAGGCGGCAAAATTACGCATTTCGATTGATGGCAGGCCAAGGCTTGAAGAATTGGTGGCTGACGGGATTTTGGTGGCAACGCCTGCGGGATCAACCGCTTATAATCTTTCGGCCAATGGACCGATCTTGCCGCTTAACGCACCGATGTTGGCGCTGACCCCGATCTCGCCTTTTCGTCCGCGGCGCTGGCGCGGGGCCATTCTGCCCGATAGCGCCCATATCACGCTCGAAGCTTTAGAAGCGGATAAAAGGCCCGTGAACGCGGTGGCTGACCATGTGGAATTTCGATCGGTACAAAGCATTCGCGTTTCGATTGATCACTCGATTGATCTCGTGATGTTGCACGATCCCGGCCACAGCTTGGACGAGCGCATCTTGCGCGAACAATTCGGCGGCTAGCCGAGCCTTAGGCCGCGACTGAAAAAGAGCCTGAGGGCTTGGCCGTTGCGCGTAAAAATGCCGCCTCGCATTCGATCATCACCGCAACGGTAAAGCCGCATTGTTTCAAAAGCTTTCTGAACGCCACGCCATCGGACTTCGTGATCATTTCACGGATGGTGCCTGGCACGTCTCCCGACAGCGATGCCAAAAGATCGATCACCACTTCCAACGCACCGTTTAATAAAGCAATGGCGATCAGTTTCGGTGTCACGCAATCAAAGCGGATAAAGGCCGAGATATAGGCGCGCCGAACCTCACCTTCAGCCGCCCATAAAAGCGCAATCAATGCCTGCTCGACGAGATCAGTTTCCCTTTTATCATCGATAATATCGACAATGGTTTTCAACCGCGCCGAGACCAATGCGGCCCATATGTCGTCATTCAGATCGCTTCGTGCTTCAATGGCGCCGAGGATGGATTCAGATCGGCTGAACCGTTCGATCATACGGATGTAAGAAAACGATGCAATGATGGCCGATGGATTGCCGAGCAAGTGAAGAAGCGTTGCCTCTTCGCCGATTTCAACCAAGGCCGCTGCGACAGGCGCCTTAACAGGACTAGCTTTCGCTAATGCCGCAAGACATGGCGCATTGCCAATCATAACAAGATCAACCAGCGCCTCCGTTGACAGGTAAGGGATGAGAACGGAGAGCTGTTGAGCCGCATTGGTTGCGAGTTTCATGTCCTCATTGTTCATCATCGCTCTCCCGTTTCGTGAATTGGGTTAAATCAAGCGGCTTCGACGGATGGTGCGCTTTGGGCGATTGGGTATGCGGCTTTGTCGACGATGATGGTATTAAGGTCGCCGTCGCATTGGGGGATGATGCTTTATTGGCGCCAGGAACCCCCGCTACGTCCTTTGGGAAATAAGATGGCGTGTCGGGCGTAAATTTCTCAGGTTCGGTCCACAGAGCGCCAACAACCGGATTAAGCGGTGTAACCGTGCCGACATTTCTGAAGAGGCTAAAAAGAGCGGGGCCATCCGGATGCGCGTATGCGAGCGGGGCTACTGGTGGCTCGTCTTTTTCATCGACAAATACGGCAGCAGGAAGTGGCGCATTGCCTGCTTTGGTATGCAATTGCGATAGCAACTCTTTAACATCGCCAACGCTTTTTGATTTGCCCGTTGAGGGATCGAAAAACAAAGCTGGATTTGATTTCGCAGCCTCGGGAAAGAGGGTCGATGCCGCTGCTTCCGGATGGGTTTCGCTGTTGCGGAGCAATCCGGCGGCACCATTGGCACCCAACACATGCGCGATGTAAAGATCGGCCGCATCGGGTTTGCGGCCCAACGCATCGGACAGGCTGGCTGCGTTGGAACGCGTTAGTGCACCCGCCATTAAGCTAGCAATTTTGGGATCCGATCGAAGCTTTAAAATTTCATTTCGCATCGCCGGATCCGGCACGTCCAGACGTCCGGATTTGGTTTCGACCACCGCAGATGCATAACGCGACAGGCCTAATTGGGGACCTGATTCTTTTAACGTCTTGAGCCAAGTCTGCTCGACAAATTGAAACAGGCCCGTTGCCGATGAACCCGTTGCTTTGGCCTTCGGGTCGAGGGACGATTCTTGTTTCGCGGTTTTGAGGAGATAGGAAAAATCTGTACCGCTTTTCTGGGCCCCTTCGCGGATCGCGTTAATGACCGTATCGGCACCCTCTTTGACGCCGTTTTTTGGCGCGGCCGGCGTGGTGAAAAGCATAAACATCGAAGCCCCGCATCGTTGCGCGCTCCTCAAGAACGCTAAGGTTACAATCGCAAATTGTGGTAAACAAAGTATGAATCACGGGAGATCCGGCTTTTATGACGATGACCTATCTCGCCTATGAGGATCGGCTGATCCCCATGATGGAAGCGCCTGACCATTCCCGGTCGGAAATGGCGCTTGAAGCGATCATGGCGTCTCGGCCAGAATCTCTTGCTCTGCGCGGAATGACTGGCATTGCCGATCTTCAGCAGGTCGCGTCACGCTTGGCGGTTCAAGAAGCCCTTCTGGACTTGCCCGATGGGCATACGAAGCTTTGGGCTGTTTTGGGTGATACAACCGGGTCCATCCGCGCGCTGACCGCTTCTTGGCCTGTGCTGCCACGGGTAAGCGGGCTCATCTTTTCGCCTTTCCGGCTTTTGGCGGAATTCGGCCTCGCTTTGGATACGCCACTCGACCAATGGCCCGACGCGCTTCGCATGGGCCGTAATCTGACGGTGCTGATGGCGCTGAGTTTGAAGATACGCGCCTATGAATGCGTATCATCGGAAACGGATTTATCCCTTGCCCATGCTCTGGCTGTACCGGACGGATTTAATGGCGTGGTGACGATGCGAAATAACGCCTAGCCACCCTTCGGTCGGGTGATCGAGAATAGATCATCCACAACCGCATAATCGGTATAGCCACACCGTGCGATGGTACCTGCGGCGACAATATCGAAACGCCCCTCTTTAATGTAGGCCTCATTGATATAAATGCCGACAACGTGACCGAGAACGAGAAAAGAATTAACCGAGTTACCATCGGAGTCGGTGAGCTCTTTAATCTCGACCAATTTGCATTCAAGCGCTACGGGCGAGGCTTTGACACGTGGTGGCTTTACGAGCGTCGACGGTGCTGTTTCTAGGCCTGCATGAATGAATTCGCTCGTACCACGGGGTAAAGGTGCGGAGGTTGCGTTCATCTCATTGCGCAAATCAAAGGTCACAAGATTGCAAACGAATTCGCGTGTCTCGGCGATAAAGCTGACCGAATCCTTTGGCCCTTCACTCGCAAAGCCAACAATCGGCGGACGCGACGAAAAAGCGTTGAAGAAAGAATAAGGTGCCAGATTAACGGAGCCATCGGCACCGAGCGAGCTGATCCATCCGATGGGTCTGGGTGCGACAATGGCTTTAAACGGATCGTGTGGAAGTCCGTGGCCATTGGTTTGGGTATCATAAAACATGGATCATGCTTTCACAGCAAAATGGGTTACAATTTCGTCGAGGGCCGGACGCGGCCGATCGATTGGCGCTTCGCTTGCGCGACCAATATGGATGAAGCCCGCAATCCGCTCGCTTCCCGAGAGGCCTAATTGTTCGAGCACGCGCCGGTCATAGGCAAACCATTCGGTCAGCCAGGCCGTGACAAAGCCCATGGCATTGGCGGCAAAGGTCAAAGCGGTGCAAACGGCACCCGCTGATAGCTCTTGCTCCCATTCGGGGATTTTGACATGGGGCGCGCTTTTACTGACCACCGCAATCACCAGAGGAGCGCGGGCAAGGCGGTTGCCTTCCACCTTCACCATATCTTCCGTGGCGTCGGGATGAAGCGCTCTATAGCGCTCTGCAATCAATCGTCCGGCCTCCACCCTCGCATCGCCTTCAAACACGATAAAGCGCCATGGGGCCAATTTGCCGTGATCAGGAATGCGGGAGGCAATTTTTAAGAGGCGGTCGCGCTCTTGGGGCGTTGGGCCCGGCCCGATCATCAGATGCGGAGCCACCGAACGGCGGGTTTCAAAAAGGCTTACGAGATCGGTCATGATAGAATTCCAATACCTACTCCCTGTTCCCTTGCCCGATCGCCTGCGCGCGTCAAGGGCTGTTCAATCGGATTGACGGGAGCGCGTGGCTTATGCTCTTGCTCTTTTCCATGTTGAAGCTCGTTTTGCGGATCTGTTTGGTTTTGGTTTTGGCACACATCGCGCCGGTTATGGCCGATGATGCGATGCCCGACAGTGTCCTAACCCTCTCGGCCCATCTCGAAAGCGACCGCGCGATGATCCGTGCGGGATTGATCTGGCGCATTTATGCCGACCCAACCGATGGAACGCCCGCGCGATTTGTCGAGCTTTCGGAAGCGGCTTCGCCCAGCTTCTCGTTGAAACCGGGCGCTTATATTGTCCACGTGGCCTGTGGGCTTTCGGGGACCACGCAGCGCATTGTGCTGGGATCAAACCCCGTCCGCGAAACGATTTCCATCAGCGCCGGAGCTTTAGAACTGAATGCGATGGTTGGCGACACCGCCATTCCATCCGAAAAAGTGCGGTTTAGCATTTATGTAGCGGTTGGAACCGACCCTGAGGGGCGGTTGATCGCTGATAATTTGAAATCGGGCGCTACGATTCGCCTTCCCGTTGGCACCTATCGCGTGGTCTCGCGCTATGGCGACACCAATGCCGTTGCCAGTGCCGACCTTGCCGTTGAACCTGCCAAATTGATCAAGGCCACGCTTAAACACCGTGCGGCGACGGTGACGTTGAAGCTCGTCAATAATCTCGGTGGGGAAGCCTATGCGGGAACCAATTTCAGCGTGCTGACGCCGGGCGGCGATACGATCCGCGATCTATTCGGGGCGTTTCCATCGCTGATCTTAGCCGAAGGCGATTATATCCTCATCGCGCGCAATGCGGGCCGCACCTTCACCAGCGAATTCAAGGTTCGCAGTGGTGTCGATCAAGATATCGAAGTCTTGGCCCGATAAAGGCTGAAACAACCTCCCTTATAAGGGGAAGTTGCTCAGCATGCCTTAATCGCGGCGTTGATCCGGCGGAATAGCTTCCGCCTTCAGCGTTGCAATGGCTTCATCCAGCGTCATCATGGTTTGATCGGGTGAACCGAAGCGGCGGATCGATACGGTCCGTTCAGCGGCTTCCTTGCGGCCAACCACGAGCAAGACAGGAACCTTGGCCAGCGAATGTTCACGGACCTTATAGGTGATCTTCTCGTTGCGCAGATCGGATTGCACGCGAAGGCCTGCTTTTTTGAGCGCTTTGACGACTTCATTGGCATAATCATCGCCATCATTGGTGATGGTGGCGACAATGGCCTGTAAGGGAGCAAGCCAAAGCGGGAAATGACCGGCAAAATGCTCGATCAAAATACCCGTGAACCGCTCCATCGAGCCGCAAATCGCGCGATGAATCATAACGGGCACAGTCTTGGCGCCGTCTTCACCGATATAGAACGCACCGAAGCGCTCCGGCAGGTTGAAATCGACCTGCGTCGTGCCGCATTGCCAATCGCGACCAATGGCATCGCGCAGGACATACTCGAATTTAGGGCCGTAAAACGCGCCCTCCCCCGGATTGATCGAGGTTTCGATGAGGCCGCCGGACTGCTCTTTGATCTGCTGCAGAACCTTGGTCATCACCGCTTCGGCACGATCCCATAGCGCATCATCCCCCACGCGCTTTTCAGGGCGTGTGGAGAGTTTCACTACGATCTTATCGAAGCCGAAATCCTTGTAGGTCGTCAGGATCAAATCATTGATGGCGAGACATTCATCCGCCATCTGCTCGTCGGTGCAGAAAATATGCGCATCGTCTTGAGTAAATCCACGCACGCGCATCAGACCATGCAACGCGCCTGATGGCTCGTAGCGATGCACCGCACCGAATTCGGCCAAACGCAGCGGCAAATCGCGATAGGATTTGAGACCATGTTTAAAGATTTGCACATGGCCCGGACAATTCATTGGCTTGATCGCAAACACGCGATGTTCGGCCTCTTTATCTTCCGGATGCGTAAAGGCGTAAGCGGATTTAACCGCGAACATATTTTCTTGATACCAACCCCAGTGACCGGACGTCTCCCAAAGCGATTTATCCAAGAGCTGCGGCGCATTCACCTCGTCATAGCCAAGCTTGTCGAGGCGACGGCGCATATAGGAAATGAGCGACTGGAACAGCGTCCATCCCTTCGGATGCCAGAAGACGGTGCCGGGACCTTCTTCTTGGAAATGGAACAGATCCATTTCGCGTCCCAAGCGGCGGTGATCACGCTTTTCGGCTTCTTCCAATTGATGGAGATAAGCCTCTAGCTCGTCTTTCGTGGCAAAAGCAGTCGCGTAGATGCGTGTCAGCATCGGGTTGTTGCTGTCCCCACGCCAATAGGCGCCGGCCACTTTCATGAGCTTGAAGGCATCACCGATTTTACCCGTCGAGGTCATATGCGGGCCGCGGCAGAGATCGAACCAATCACCTTGGCGATAGATTTTTAAATCTTCGCCCGGCGGAATGGCGTCAACGAGCTCAACCTTGAAAGCTTCGCCCTTCGTCTCGAACAAAGAGCGTACATCCTCGCGCTTCCAGATTTCCTTGGTAAACGGCTTGTCGCGCGCGATGATTTTGCGCATTTCGGCTTCAATTGCGGGGAAATCTTCCGGCGTGAACGGTTCGGAGCGGTAGAAATCGTAATAAAAGCCGTTCTCGATCACGGGACCAATCGTCACTTGCGTACCGGGCCATAAGGTCTGGACGGCTTCGGCGAGCACATGGGCGCAATCGTGGCGGATGAGTTCGAGGGCGCGTGGATCGTCGCGGCCGACAAATTCGATCTTTGCGTCGGCTGAAATGGGATCATTCAGATCGGTCACGACACCATCTAGCGCCATGGCGACGGTACGTTTGGCCAGCGACGGGGAAATGCCCTTGGCAATATCGAAACCGGTGATCCCGGGCTCAAAAGTCCGCATGGCACCATCAGGGAATGTGACGTGAATCATCGTATCAGTCTCCTTGCTCACTCCCGCGAACCACACGGGTAAGCCTTTTCCGGGGCATGGGATCAGCGAGAAGTGCCATCGCCCGGTTCGACGGCTTCGCAGACATAGGCCGGACCGGGGTTGCACGAACGCCAGCGACCATAGCGCCACGGCATATACCAGCGCGCGGCAACGGGCAATTCTTCTGGCACAAGATCAAGACCGGAGGTTCCAAACGGGTGGCAACGGCACAATCGGGCAAAGCCGACCCAACCACCTTTCCACAGGCAATAACGCCCTATGGCTTCGTCCATATAAACAGAACAGGTGGGCAAGTGCCTGCAATGTCTACCTAAAATGCTCGACAGCGTTAGCTGGTACACGCGGATCGCAATGCGCGCGAGGCGAGCTGGTAACCATAATAGACGCGTAAAAGGTGTGTAGGGTTGCATCCGACTTAACACTTCCGTAATAAAGGCGCCTAACGGCGGCACAGTCCGCGGCCAGAGACAGATGGATGACATTGGCGTTTCTGACAAATAGAAGCCTTGGCAGTTTCGCAAAGGCGACTGTTTTAATAGCCGCCCTTATGGCTACATCATCGCAAGCGGCTGAACGGGTCAATCCCGGCTGGCTCATGTCGGTGAATGGCGCGACCATCGCAACGCCGAGTTTTCCGGGCGCCGACCGTTACAGCTTCGTCAATTTTCCAGCGGTAAGCGTTGAAACGCCGAGCATGGCGGATCATCTGGTCGGCAAGGACGAGAGTTTGAGCCTTGTCCTGTTTAGCCCCAACCCGTCAATCGCGATGGGTGCTGTCGGACATTACGACCCCATGCGGGCTAACCGCGATAACTTTGCAGCCGCCGATTCGCGTTGGGTGGTTGAACCTGGTGTCTTCGCTGAATATTGGCCCTCTCCCGATACGCTGCGCATTCGCGGCGAGATCCGTTTGGGGACTGATGGTGTTGCCGGAATGACCGGGACGCTGGGCGCCGATTATGTCCAACGGGTTGGAAAATTCGTTTTATCCGCCGGTCCCCGTATCGGGATGAGCGGCACGGATTATACGGCTGCGCAGTATAGCTCGAACTATTCCACGCTTGGTTTATCGGGCGGCTCGATTGATGCGCGTAGCTTTGGCGCGGCCGGATTGGTCAAATTCGCAGCAGGGAAAAATTGGTCAACGTCGGTATTTGCCAATTTTGACCACGTGATGCTGTCAAGCGCGGCGACGCAGGGCAATAAGCCGGCGACCTTCAACGATGAAGTACGTGTTGGCGCGTCGTTGAATATTAATTTGACGCCGCCTGCCCATTAACAACTTCGCGGGCTTCGATCTCTTCGACGGCTTTTACGACGGCATCAAACGTCAAAAGTGTCGACGCATGGCGGGCTTTATAGTCTCTAACCGGCTCTAAAACGGCAATATCGGCCCATTTTCCGGTGGGAGGCGCGGCATTTTCCTTCAACATGGCGCGAGCAAGGGTGCGAATATCCCGCAATTCCTGGGGTGTAGCGCCGATCACATGGCTTGCCATAATCGAGGACGAAGCCTGACCGAGCGCGCAGGCCTTCACCTCATGGGCAAAATCCGTGATTTTTCCGTCCTTCATGCGGATGTCGACCGTAACGGTTGATCCGCAAAGTTTCGAATGGACCGTTGCCGATGCATCGGGATGGGATAGCCGCCCCTGCCGCGGAATATCGGCGGCCAGCTCTAGAATGCGCTTATTGTAAATTTCGTTGATCATTCTGAACCCAAACAAGAAAGATACTGGCGGAATTAGGCATGCCACCCCATATAGATCGCGCTACCCGTAATTACGAGGGTTATACAAAATTCGATCGGTTTTTGGCGCAAAATATTTGATCTTGAATGGTCCAGTCTTCGTGCAGTGCCGTAAACCTGCTATCTTTACTTAATTGGAGGCACCATGGACGCCGTGGTTAAGACCCTTTCTATCAAGCATATGCAGCAGATGGTTGAAAAGCCGAAGCCGGTTGTGCGTCCTTCACGGGAGGAAGCGGAAGCGGCCGTGCGGACATTGATCGCCTGGGCCGGTGACGACCCTTCACGCGAGGGCTTGTTGGACACGCCGAAGCGGGTTGTGAAGGCCTATGACGAGTTCTTTCAAGGCTATCAATCGAATGGCACCGATGTTCTCGATAAAGTCTTCGAGGAAGTGGCCGGCTATGACGATATGGTTTTGGTACGTGATATTCCGTTCTCCTCGCATTGCGAGCATCATATGGTGCCGTTTGTGGGCAGCGCCCATGTCGCCTATTATCCGTCAGAAGGCGTAGTAGGGCTCTCGAAACTGGCCCGTGTTGTCGATGTATTCGCCAAAAGGTTGCAGACTCAGGAAACAATGACGGCACAAATTGTCGACGCCATTGACGAGGCGCTGCATCCACGTGGCATCGCGGTTCTAATTGATGCCGAGCATATGTGCATGTCGATGCGGGGCGTGCAAAAGCAAGGTGCCTCGACGATTACGACGCGCTTTACCGGCGTGTTCCGCGACGATCCGGCTGAACAAGCCCGTTTCATGACCATGCTGCAAGGCTATCGCGCGCGTTAAGCAGGCCTTTATTCATCGTCATACTGTGATAAAAAGCCCCGCACTGCGGGGCTTTTCTTTGGGCTGGAGTACGAATGATGACACTATCTCCTCGGTTATCCCCACAGGGTAATCAGCAAGACGTCGAAAGTGGCGTGATTTTCATGCCAAAATTTGATCACGCAGGCCTCATCACAGCGGTAACGGTAGATGCCGCCACAAATGACGTCTTGATGGTTGCGCATATGAATGCGGAGGCGCTCGCCAAGACTCTTGAAACCGGCCAAGCTTGGTATTGGTCGCGTTCGCGTCAGGCGTTATGGCTAAAGGGTGAAACCTCCGGCCAAATTCAAACCGTGAAAGAAATCCGGGTTGATTGCGACCAAGATTGCCTTTTATTGCGCGTCGAAATTGGCGGCGATGGCGGATGTTGCCATACCGGAAAACCGCAATGCTTCTATCGCCGCGTCGATGGCGTGGAGGAAGATGGCTCTGTCACATTGAGCTTTGTGTGAAGCGACTATCCCGCCGCAATATAGGCGATAATAGCGCTGTTTTCGCTTTCCATCTCCGCTAAACGGTGTTTGACGACATCGCCGATGGAGACGATGCCAACAACCTCATTATCGGCCATGACGGGGACGTGTCTGAATCGGCCGCGTGTCATCATATCCATGACTTCGGCCAACGAGGTATCAAGCGAACACGTCACGACAAATTCCGTCATATGATCGCGGACATGGTCCTCTAGCGCATGGGAACCAGCGACGAGCGCGCGAACAATATCGCGCTCCGACAAAATACCAACAATGCGCTGATCCGCATCAACAACCAGCAAAGCGCCGATCCGCTTCGAGGCTAAATGGAGAATGGCTTGCGCCAATTGTGTGTCGGGACCAATCGCTTCAATCTGGTGGCCTTTTTGGGCCAGTATGTGTCTCACACTCATGACCTTCCTCCCCGTAGTGTTCTACGATGTGAGGCCATGGAAACGAGAGGCCATGCCTCACCGATCCGGACGTTAGAAACGCTGATGTACCGCGCATCCAACGCACGATAACGAGCTCTATGATCGTTCAGTTTTTTAAAATTTGCAATCAAACTTTTGTGATTAAAAATGCTTATCGAAATGGCTCAGCTTAAGCCTTGTCATCGATTGCACCGAGCGGCGGATCGATCCATGAAAAAGCCAATAGGCCGAATAAGAAGCCACCGAGATGCGCTTCCCACGCAATAGTCCCTTCAGTAAGGCCGAGGGGCAGGCCCGCCAATCCCGTGGCAATATTGATGCCCAACCAGAGCAGAATAAACCGCAAGGTTCGGCGATCGCGAAACGTTTGCACGAGCGGTAAAGCCGGCGCCCGATAGGTGCCGATCGCATTTAACGAAAAGCCGGACAAGGACTCGCCCGGTTGGAAGACAAATCGAATAGCCGCCGCCATGATGCCCGAGACCGCACCCGATGCACCAATCATCGGCATAACATCGTCGGTATGACTGAGATAATGGGCCGTCGCACCACCAATCGCCGATATCGCGAAAAGGCAGACAAATCGAACGCTCCCTAAACGCCGTGCGACAAGACTGCCAAAGGCAAGAAGCCACGCTGAATTCATCAGAACATGGGCCCAACTCGCGTGCAGGAACGCATAGCTTAAAAAGGAAAAAGGCAAGGCGCTTGGCTGGCCTATCAAATATTCGGCTAGCTCGGACGCTCCGATCAGGCTGTTATCATCCGGCTTTGCGGCAGCAAGATCCATGAGATGGTGCAAGACCCCACCCGACAGCCGCTCGGAAAGGTCAGCCGGGACAAATCCATAGGCCATGATCCATTCACTGGCGGTGTCGGCGTCGAGCCAATCCATCACCACATGTACCGCAATCATGGCTGCAATTAATCCGAGCACCACGGCGGGCACATTAAAAATCGGTTCCCGCTTCACGCATTACCCCTGTCTGACCAATAGCTCTTTCTCTCTGGCGCGATCACAAAGGTCAAGCGATCGCGACCAATTGATGTAAAAATCCGGCCTAATTCAATAATGCCGGTTATGACCATTTTATAAAATTTAGTTCAATTTTGGTCGAATTAAACAACGATAAATAATTGATATTATTGTAAAATTTTTCCGATTATCTTTGCAAGATGCAAGTCTTTTCACGCCACATTGAAGCCACTTAACCGTAAATCGCCGAAAACTCAGCCAGCTAACCTTGCTCTGAGCCGACGGGTTACCGTTCATGTGGTCATCATGTTGCGAAAAATTGTCCTTACCCTCGCCGTCCTGTCTACTTGTGTGGTCGCGTCTACAACCTTTAGTTATTCTAAAGATGTAAAACTTCCACAGATTGTAACTGCTGCCGCCACCATCGGAGAATTATCAGCTCCTTTTGGCTGGCGCGATTTCTGTCGAAAATATGCGCAAGAATGCGATGCGCAAGCGATCGGTACGCCCCAAATTGAATTGACTGCGGATGTTTGGCAAACCCTGCGAAACATCAATGAGGTCGTCAATCGCGATATTGAGCCGGTATCGGATTTCGACCATTGGGGTGTTGCTGAATCGTGGGATATTCCCACTGATGGCAAAGGGGATTGCGAGGACTTCGCGCTATTGAAGCGGAAAATGCTCATCGCGCTGAAGCTTTCACCTTCCGCCCTATTGATGACCATTGTTTATAACCGTCGGCACGAAGGACATGCCGTCCTGACCGTTGTGACCGATCGGGGTGATTTCATCCTCGATAATCAGACTGACGCCATTATGGGATGGGAGCAGACAGGCTACCGATTTGTCGAACGGCAGTCCGCCCGAAACCCAAACATCTGGGTTCGGTTAAGCGACAGTCCGGCGGAAATTATTGTGTCGTCACGCAAATAGATCAAATGGTTGGCTTAGAGATGACGCGCTAAAATCCAGTCTGCGATTGCAGGCGTCAGCTCGGATATCGCTTTGTCAAAAGCTGCAGCGATATCGGCACCGGCCAAGCTCCCAACACTGACCTTGTTTTGAAAGGTGCGGCTCGCGATCATTTTACCTTCTCTTGTGTCGATCAATCTCAAGACCAGCACAATCTCGACCTGCATCGGCTCACCGGGCACGAGATTGAAGGAGGACATTTCCGTGCTGAGCGACAAATCGCCCAAGACGCCCGAGCCTTCGCGAGCAACAGAGTAGCCTTTTTTCTCGATAGCCCGGATGAGCCTCGTTTGAAGCAAGGCAGGCGCCCGATCAGACCATTGAGCGCCTTGAACATAGCTGATGGAGCCATCGGCTTCCCGCACGATCATCTGATCCGTGTCAAAAGCGCGCGGCGCTGTCGGCTCGGACACAACGAGACTTAACGACAAGGGCTTCAAGGTTCCGACGGTCGGAGGAGATAAAAGATCAAAGGTGGCAGGCGGACCCGACGCACAGCCCGCGCTCGCGCAACAGAGCAGGAGAATGGCTGATGTTTGCAAGAAGGCCCGCATCTCAATGCCCCGCATAAGACGGCACCGGAGGCTTTGCGCCGGTGATCAATTGCTGCGGATTTTGTCTGAATTCTCGGACCGCCCGTTCGATTTCCGCAAGTGTGCGGCGACTATCGACAACGATGCCGCTCAGCTGCCGCAGACCATCGGTAGCGGCAACGCCAAATCGATCAGACAAATCAGCCGTTCGACTATCAAGATGATTGGCCAATTCGCGGATGGATCGGGCGGCATCGCCAATCTCGACAATCGAGCCTTTAATTTCTCCGGATCCGATCGCGGTTTCGGCGCCCGCTAAGACATTATCAAGACGGTCTACGGCTTTATTTAACCGCTCCACCAAATCGCCGGTTTTTACCGAAACATCGGCAATCGAACTCGTCGCTTTGGCGGTTGAGCTTAAAATCTTTGACATGGCATCAGGTTCTGCGACGAGCGCGCGCGAAAAGGTTTGAATATTTTTGATCGTCTCGGTTAACGGCGTTTCGCTGTCGGCAAATATTTTTTCGGCATGTCCTAAAACATCATCCGCCCTGCGGGAAAGGCGCTGCGCATTTTCCAGCAAGTCCTGAAAGTCGGATCGATCGGCAATGATTAAAGGAGGCGATGTCACGTCATCGACCAAAAGCCGTTTGGAGTTCGGCGTGCCCCCCGTCATTTGAATGGAGGCGACGCCCGTTAATCCCTGAAATTCTAAACGGGCGCGCGTGTCTTCGTTGATCGGTGTTGTTCCTTCAACCGAAATCCAGGCAATGACTTTGCCGGGATCTGAGCTTGAAAGGGCAATCGATGTGACCTCGCCAATTTTAAGACCGTTATAGAGTACAACGGAGCCGCGCGTGAGGCCCGATACGGAACCCGTAAATTGAATACGATAGGGCAATTGCGAGCGGGTATCGCGACCCGCAGCCCACCACACAAACAAAAAGGCCGCAGCAATGACGCCCAAGGTAAACAGGCCGATCATGGCATAATTCGCGCGCGTTTCCATTTATCCGACACTTCTCCGCATTACCGAATCGATCCTGCCCGCTTGCTGTGAAAATACGATCTCAACCACGGATGATCCGATTGAAGCATGGCGTCAATATCGCCATCGGCGATGATGCGCCCATTTCCTAAGGCCGCAATCCGGTCGCATACCGTAAAGAGGCTGCCCAAATCATGCGTCACCATAAAGACCGAAAGGCCGAGCGTGTTACGTAATGTTACGATCAGCTCGTCAAATTCGGATGCCCCGATGGGATCAAGCCCGGAGGTAGGTTCGTCCAAAAAAACAATTTCTGGATCAAGGGCCAAAGCACGAGCGAGGGCCGCACGTTTAATCATGCCGCCGGATAATTCGGATGGGAATTTCGAAGCGGCATCCGGCTTCAATCCGACAAGGGCCAATTTCGCATAGGCCAGATCGTCCATCAAACGGGGTGACAAATGCCAATATTCCCGCATCGGAACTTGGACATTTTGTAACACGGTCAGCGAGGAGAAAAGTGCGCCTTGCTGAAAGAGAACGCCCCAGCGACGTTCAATCAACCGCCTATCGGCCTGTGAGATGCGATCAAGGTCTGAACCGAAGGCCGTGATGTGTCCGGACGACTTTTTGATCAGTCCTAAAATGCTCCGCATCAGGACAGATTTTCCAGACCCCGATGGTCCGATAAATCCCATAATCTCGCCGCGCCGTACATCGATCGTCAGCCCATCCATTACTCGCTTGGGACCGAAGGCCACGACAAGATTGCGCACGGAGATAATAACCTCCTTGAGCGCTTCGCGGTGCGGGGTGTGTGAAGGATCAGCCATCATCCCCCTCAGAAACGGATCGCTGCAAAAAACATGGCGAAAATACCGTCGACAACGATGACCATAAAGATCGATTTGACCACCGCATCGGTTACTTGACGACCAAGCGATTCCGCTGACCCCCGAACCGAAAGTCCATCACCACACGCAACGAGCGCAATAACCAACGCCATAAAGGGCGCTTTGATCAGGCCCGCAAAAATGGTTTGTAAGGCAATCGCGTCCTTCAAGCGCTCCAAATAGACGTCGCTCGATATGCCCGCATAAAGCCAAGATACGACGCCACCACCAAACAGCGCCGAAAGATCGGAGATAAAGGTCAGCAAAGGTAAACCGACAACCAGAGCTATGACGCGCGGCAGTACCAATATTTCGATCGGGTCTAACCCCATGACGCGAAGTGCATCCACCTCTTCCCGCATCGTCATAGACCCTAATTCGGCGGTGAAGGCCGAGCCTGATCGGCCCGCCACCATAATCGATGTCAGCAAGACGCCTAATTCTCGAAGGACCAGAATGCCGATGAGATTTACGGCAAAGGTAGATGCACCAAATCGGTTCAGTTGAAAAATGCCCTGCTGCGCCACGATGGCGCCGACAAGAAACGAGATCAGCATGATTATTGGCACGCCGCGAAAAGCGACGTGTTCGATTTGAGCGACGATTGAGGTAAACCTGATCCGATAGGGTGCGAGGATGAGTTTGCCGAAAGTAGCGATGACTTGGCCAAGAAAGCTGGTCGAGCCCATAAAATCTCGGCCAGCAATGACGACGCTTTCGCCAATATCGGCGACGATACCAACGGCTTTATTTTCTTCTGACGCAACAATGACGGGCGCGGGTACAAGGCGAATCTCGTCAAGCAGGACACGGGTAGCCTCGCTCGTCCCTTGAACGGAAATAATCCGACCCGCCCCCTGCCAGTCGCGTATCGCCCGATTGATCAACAGCGCGCCCAATGTGTCGAACGATGCCAATCGGCTCAAATCAATGATCAGCGGTCCGGATCCGGAGGTTTTTTGTAAAAGATCGGCGGTCCGTTCAACATCATCCGCATAGGCCGACGACCAGGCGCCCTCCAACAACAGAAGGCGTCCGCCTGGTCCCGTCGAAAAGGTAAATCCGGGCCTTTCAGCCATAATATCGCCCGCTCACATGCCTTATTGCGCCACTCCAGCCTCAGATATCATGCCGGTAAGGTGCGCCGCGATGATCGTTTGAGAGCCGTCAACAGCTTAGTTGCCATCGAAATTACCACAGGTATCGGTAACGATCCGTTGAGATAACGCAGCTATACTGCCGTTCATACACGCTCTTTTTGGCTAAAATATAAGCTCAGGACGAAATAAAACATGGATGACCGGTCGCAGGCTGCCCTGGCCGACGAGGAAAGCTTTGAGGCAATTGAACAGGCGGTTATGGAAACTGCCCGTGGGCGCTGGTTTTTGGCTGAATTCGCCGTGCGTAACCGGCAAGCGGAAACGGTAAGCCTGTTAAAATCCCTGTCGCGTCTGGAACGCGTGATCGCCCGCTCCGGTCCGCTCGATGGCAGCATTGAAATGCGGACGAAGCTGATCGGATTAAGCGGCGACATCGATACGCTTGTCGCGGCTTTAACAGGCGACGTTTCAAATACGAAAGACGGCCCGCAAAAGCTCAATGAGTTTGTTCTGACAAGCGAAAAGACCTGCATCGAAATGGCCGTTGTGGCTGATGCGGCCCGCGATATCGCCGCGCGCCTTGTGGAATCGAACAGCGAAAATGACGCTATAGCCGAGCTGGACTATCAGCTGACCGAACTGGTGCGTTTATCATCCGAACAAATGACATCGATGCGCCGATTTGAAGCGCTGGCGGAAATTCAACGCCACGTCAAAAGCCGATTAACCGACATTATCCATTCCTATGGGCCTCTTACCCTGAGCGAGACGCCCCTGGGGCCGGCCGCCAATGATCAGGTGGACGGGGATGAGGGTGGCGACGAACACAATCCGGCCCTTGAGCAAGGCGCATAACCCCCGCATTCTGTTTGGGAATGGCAGATGTCCGCGATTGGCCCTTGCACCCTTCCGGGCTATGCCGTCTTATCCTTGTAGAAGAGCGATAGGGAGTACGCGTCATGGATCTCGGAATTGCCGGCCGTAAGGCCATTATTTGTGCCTCAAGCAAAGGATTAGGCAAAGGCTGCGCCATGGCTCTCGCCGAAGCCGGATGTGAAATCACCATCAATGGCCGCCAATTGGATATTCTGTCGGCGGCCGCGAAGGAAATTCGCGAGAAGACGGGCGCCGTTGTTCATGAAGTTGGCGGCGATGTATCCGAACGCAGCGTGCAGGACGCCCTTCTTGCCGCGTGCCCCGAGCCCGATATTCTGATCAACAACAATGGCGGCCCGCCGCTGAAGGATTTTCGCACGCTCGACCGTGAGGCCATTTTAGGTGGTGTTGTGCAAAATATGGTGACACCGATTGAACTTGTTCAGCGGGTGATTGATGGCATGGTGGCGCGGAAATTCGGGCGCATTATCAATATCACGTCTGCCTCGGTTTTAACGCCGTTGAGTGGCCTTGATCTCTCCTCCGGTGCGCGTGCCGGCCTGACGGCCTTTTTGGCGGGCGTTGCGCGTGATGTGGCGCATGCGAATGTTACGATCAATGCGATTTTGCCCGGCATGTTTGACACCGACCGTATTCGCAATAATTTTGCCAATGCAGCCGCGCGCCAAAATGTTCCCGAAGATAAAATCCGGACGGATCGGATCAATGGAGTTCCAGCCAAACGATTGGGCGAAGCGGATGAATTCGGCAATCTTGCAGCGTTCCTTGCGAGTGCGCATGCCGGTTACATCACCGGACAAAATCTGTTGATCGATGGCGGCGCGTTCCGCTCGGCCTTCTGATCCTAGAGGTAAGGCGCGCGTCGTTTGAATCCGCTTATTGGCATCGGGCTTAAAATCATTTCGACCTTCGCATTTCTCGCGATGTCGACTTTGGTTAAACTCGCAAGCTCCGATATGCCGATTGGCGAGCTGATGTTTTTCCGCGCCTTCTTCGCGCTTGTACCGCTCGGCCTTTGGTTGTGGTGGACCGATGAGTTGCGCAGTGCGGTTAAGACGACGCGTCTGTCAGACCATCTCGTGCGGTCAATATCGGGCTCGGGCGGCATGTATTTTGGTTTTGCATCGCTTGCCTTGCTGCCTTTGCCCGATGCAACAGCGATTGGATATCTTGCGCCATTGGTGGCAACCGTACTCGCCTCGTTTTTATTGAAAGAAGATGTGAGACCCTATCGCTGGTTTGCGGTGGGCGTTGGGTTTCTTGGAACGCTTGTGATGGTTGCGCCGCATATGGTCCAACGCGATGTATCTGCTTTTTTAACCGCAGGGCCAGCGCTTGGCGCGCTTGCCGGAATAACGGCATCGGCATGCAACGGGTTTTCATCCATTCAAATTCGAAAGCTCGCGCAGATCGAGCGCACCGGAACAATTGTTTTTTATTTTCTGCTGGTAACGTCCACTATTGGACTTTGCCTTTCACTCTTTGCTTGGCGGCAACCGACACCGCATGAAGCCTTGCTGTTGATTTGCTCCGGCTTTTTAGGTGGCATCGGACAAATTCTGATCACGTCCAGCTATCGGTTTGCCGATGCGTCGGTGATTGTCTCCTTTGAATATACAAGCCTTGTCTGGGCTGTGGCGATTGGCTTTTTCTTGTTTGGCGATATTCCGCATCCGGCCGTATTTGCAGGCGCAGCGATCGTTATTGCATCGGGATTATATGTCGTTTATCGCGAGAGGCGGATGAGCCAAGCGCGACATGCTGCCCATCACCCTTTATCAGAAACCCTCCTCTGAGTAGACGCTTATGACCGCTATTGCTGTAACCATTGCAGGATCTGATTCAGGTGGCGGAGCGGGTATTCAAGCCGATCTTAAAACCTTCTCAGCCTTAGGCGTCTATGGCGCGAGTGTGATCACGGCTCTCACCGCTCAAAACACGATGGGCGTCAGCGCCATCCATGATGCTCCGGCCGATTTTGTAACAGCCCAAATCAATGCGGTTTTTTCGGATTTAACCGTCAATGCCGTCAAAATCGGAATGCTAAGCCGCACCGATATTATTCATGCGGTTGCCGATGGGATTGATCGCTGGAAGCCTGCCTATACGGTGCTTGATCCCGTCATGGTCGCTACAAGTGGTGATCGACTGATAAGGGACGATGCGGTTGAGGCGATCGTTACGCGGCTTTTTCCAATCGCGCAATTGATCACGCCGAATTTAGCCGAAGCTGCGACGCTGCTAAATGAACCCATGGCGCAAACACTCGACGCGATGGAACAACAGGGCAAGGCGCTTATGAAGCGTGGTGCCCACGCGGTTTTGATGAAAGGCGGACACGGTACGGGCGATGAAAGCATTGATGTTCTTGTGACAGCGAACATGATCGAGCATTTTAAAGCGCCACGTATTGCGACGAAAAATACGCATGGAACGGGATGCACTTTATCCTCCGCCATCGCAGCAGAGCTTGCCAAAGGGCATTCGCTTTCCGCTTCGATCCGCACGGCAAAAGCCTATGTGACGGAAGCGCTCGCAGCATCGGAAACGCTCGATATCGGTAAAGGAAGCGGTCCGGTGCATCATTTTTATCGCTTCTGGAAATGATACCGGTCGAAAACTGAACGTCGATTCCGCGTAATTTGTCGTGAAATATTTCGGTCATCCGCGCTCAAGATCGGGGCGCACTTGAAATTCATCTTGCCATTTTGGACTGTTTTAATTAACAAAAGCGTTCTTACTATCAAACGCTTGCTGTGATCTCCTGCAGGCGATTTTAGGAGTTTTTCCGTTATGGGCGTCGAAGGTAAAGACAAGGTCCGTGTGCTTGAAAGTGGCGCTCACGCGCTTTCGGGCCAGCTTGGTAAAACCATTCAACGGCTGCGGAAGGCCTATCACCTTTCTCTCTCCGAGCTTGCGGAACAATCGGGCGTCGCCAAATCCATCATCAGCCAGATTGAGCGGAACGAGACCAACCCGACGCTTGCAACGATATGGCGCCTATCGCAGGCCCTTGATGTCTCGATTGAACGCGTTTTGTCGATTTCGGAAGACGAGCCCTTCATCGATCGCACGTCACGCGGCGATACGCCGATCCTGTTATCCGACGATGGTAAAGTGCGCCTTGGCATTATCGGTTGGATCAAGACGGTTGAATGGCTGCAATGGTATGATGTTCATGCCGAGCCTGGCGGCGTACTTGAATCAGACGCCCATCAACGCGGATCAATTGAATGTCTTTCCGTGCTTGAAGGCGAATATGAGGTGGAAGTCGCGGGCGTCGTGCAAACGGCCAAAGCAGGCGAAACCCTTCGCTATCGGTGTGACCGACCGCATATTGTGCGAAACGTTTCGGATGCACCTGCGCATGCCACCATGGTGTGCATCTTAAAAGCCGCCGTGATGGAATGAGTTTGGCACAGCATTCCGAAAAGCATTATTGTAATTTGTAGCGTAATGCGCTACAAATAGCATTCTAGGCGATTAGATGATTGGATCGTGGAAGAGCAAAACGGCACAAGCTATTTTTCTAGGCAGAGATCCTGGCAAGGGCTTTCCGGCTGACTTGGTCGCCGTCGCGCGACGTCGGTTGGCGCGTCTGGATGAGGCTATTCATGTTCAAGATTTAGCATCGCCACCCGGACACCGCCTTCATCGATTATCCGGCGACCGGAATGGCCAATGGTCGATCAGCATTAATATGCAATGGCGCATATGTTTTATTTGGTCTGAAAATGGGCCGCTCGAAGTCGATATCGTAGACTATCATTGAGGTTTTACCATGAGCATACGTGATTATGACCTTTTCGAGACGCCACTGCCTCACCCCGGCGAGCATTTACGGGAAGACTATTTACCGGACTATGGGCTGACACCCGGCGCATTGGCAAAAGCTATGGGACTGAAAGACCGGACGCGGATCGAAAGGATCGTGCGTGAACAGCAACCTATTACGCCTGACACCGCGTTAAGACTTGCTAAGGTCTTTGGGACATCGGCAGATTTTTGGACTGGATTGCAATCCTCGCATGACCTATCGGTCGCCGCGATCCAGGCGCGTGACGAATTAGCTTCACTAAAGCCATTAAAAATCGCCTAAACGATTTGACAAAAAAAAACGGGCCTTTCGGCCCGTTTTTCTTATGTCTAAAAGCGCTGAAGGACGATCATTCAGCCGCCATTTTGCTCGCGGCCTGAATGGCCTCGAAAATGCGCGATGGGGTTGCAGGCATTTGCAGATGGTGAATGCCATAGCCATGATCAAGCGCATCAATCACCGCATTCATAATGGCAGGTGTTGAGCCAATCGAACCCGCCTCGCCCGCACCCTTAATGCCCAAAGGATTGGTCGTTGACGGTACGTTTTTCGTCTCGAAATGGAAGTTCGGCAGATTATCGGCACGCGGCAGCGTGTAGTCCATGAGGCTTGCTGAAATCAGCTGCGCGTCCTTGTCATAGACGGTGTGTTCCATCAGTGCTTGGCCGATGCCTTGAGCGACGCCGCCATGGACCTGGCCTGCGAGCAACATTGGATTGATCGCAATACCGAAATCGTCACAGATTGTGTAGTTGACGATTTCCACAACACCCGTCAGCGGATCCACTTCGACTTCCGCGATATGCGTGCCGTTTGGATAGGTTGCATCTGGCGGGGTGAAATTTCCAAGCCCACGGGTCATATCGGGTGTTGCACCGGGTAGCTTGGCGATGTCGGCAAAGGTCAGCTTCTTATCGGTACCAGCGACGCGCACGGTACCGTCGACGATTTCAAGGTCGGCCACATTGGTTTCAAGCTTATCGGAAGCCAATTTCTTGAGCTTTTCCGACAGGTCTTTTGCCGCAACAAACGTGGACACACCACCGACCGGGATCGAACGCGAACCGCCTGTGCCGTGGCCCGTTGCAACGCGAGCCGTGTCGCCTTGCACGACCTTGATCTTATCGAGCGGCAAATCGAGATGCTGCGAAGCAAATTGCGCATAGGCCGTAGCATGGCCCTGACCGTTTGATTGCGTGCCGGAATAGATCGTGACCGAGCCGTCCTTTTCAAGATCAACGGCTACTTCTTCGCCATCGCCCCACGCCGTGCATTCGATATAGGTAGCCATACCGATGCCGCGCAGCTTACCGGCCTTTTTGGAAGCTTTGAGACGATCCTTGAAGCTTGCCCATCCTGCAACATCCATGGCTTGCGTCATGTGTTGATCAAAATCACCTGTGTCGTAGGTGCGCTTGCCGATCGGTGTCTTATACGGCATCGCCGATGGCGCAATGAAATTTTTGCGACGAACCGCTTCCGGCTTCATACCGAGTTCGCGGGCCACATAATCGACGAGACGCTCGAGATTATACGCTGCTTCCGGACGTCCTGCTCCACGATACGCGTCAACCGGCACCGTGTTGGAGTAAACCGCGCGCAAGCGAACCGCGATATCAGGCGTTTTATAAACGCCCGTCATCATGGAGGCGCAGAGATAATGGATATAGGGACCAAATTGCGAGCAATAGGCACCGAGATTACCAATCACATCCGCTTTGAGCGCCAAGAACTTGCCCGATTTATCAACGGCAAGCGAAGCCGTTGTAATGTTGTCACGACCATGCGCATCGCCCAAGAAATGGTCGGCACGATCCGCAATCCATTTCACAGGACGCTTTAGTCGGCGTGCGGCTTCGAGGACCAACGGATATTCGCGATACATGAAGCTCTTGGTACCAAAGCCACCACCAACATCGCCCGTCATCACGTGAACCTTGTCGGCATTCACCTTCATGATCTTTTCAGCCAGCGTATCGCGCAGGCCGTGAACGCCTTGGCTCGCTACCGTCAATTTCATGGTTTTGGTCGCGCTGTCATATTCACCGACGGCGCCACGCGTTTCCATGTAATTGGTGATGAGACGATTATTCTCGATTTCGATGGTTAAGACGCGATGGGCTTTTGCAAAAATCACATCGACCTTTTTGTGATCACCCAGATTTTTGTCATAGGCCAGATTGTCTTTCATCTGCGACCATACGATAGGCGCGCCTTTTACCATTGCCGAGCGAATATCGGAGACAGCAGGCAAGGCCTTAAACTCGATATCAATGGCCTCGGCTGCCTCTTTTGCAGCGTTCAAGGTTTCTGCAACCACAAAAGCAATGGCATCGCCAACGAACTTAACAGCGCCTTTGGCAAGGACCGGAATATCAGCGACATGGTTTTGCGAACCATCGTCATTTTCAAGCGGTGCCAAGCAAGGCACATTGCCCAAATCCGCGATATCATCGGCGGTCAAAATGAGCTTGACGCCTTTAACGGCTTTCGCCGCCTCAACATCCTTGATCGTGAAATTGGCATGCGCGTAAGGGCTGCGCAAAACGAAGGATACCAATTCCTTGTCGGGTGAATAGTCAGCCGTGTAATGGCCGCCCCCGGTCAGAAGACGTACATCTTCGACACGACGAAGGGGTTGACCGATACCAAATTTTTTAACGCTCATAGCTTCTTCCCCGATTTGACTTTATTCATATGAATTAAACAGATTTTTATGACATTTTGGCGGGTCAGCGCCGAATTACAATCCCGTTTCAACTGGCTCGTTGTGATCGACCCAATCCAAAAAGCCACCGGCATAATGCGCGTCTATCGCAAGGCCATGTTCAAAGGCCATGGCAGCGGCGGTGAGCGAGCGCCTTCCAGAGCGGCAAGACAACACGATGCGACGACCTGCCGCATCCGGAATTTCGGCAACATTAAAAGTCGATAGCGGAACGAGAACCGAACCCGGAATATGGCCGGCTTCAAACTCATGCGCCTCGCGAACGTCAATCAGAAGGATCGACGACGTTTCAAGGCCTGATTTTATGGCATCAACCATCAAATTTTCGACAGAAGGAGGTCTCTCAGAGGTCATCGCAGTTTTCCATACGAACGCAGAAGTCTATATTGCATGATCACAACTTTAACGCATCATCGTCAATTTGGAAGTCCATGACCGTGCAGGGCCGATAGTCGCCCACAGCACAGGGGCTTTTAATCCGCGTGTACCGGAGGCGCCGGCGTCGCAGGAGTGCCACGTGGCTTTCTCAGCAGAAATACCAGCGGAATGGCCAATAAGGTGACGCCAAACATCAATAAATAGTCATTGCTGTAGGAAATGATCGTTGCTTCCCGCATCACAAGGCCTTCTACCATCCCCTGCCCCATTGCCGTTGAGGGGTCAAGCATATCCGATGCACCACTCAACGGGAGCCCAAAACTGAAGGGCGACAATGATTCGGCCATCCTCGTCCGATAAAGAGACGTGCCAGAAACCAATTGCGAAATGACAATCGAAACGCCGATGGAACTGCCCAGATTTCGAATCAAGGTCCACAGCGCAACGCCGTCCGTGCGCAAGGCTGCCGGTAGCGTTGCGAAGGCCGCACTGTTTAAGGGCACGAAAATAAACCCCAAACCGAGACCTTGAACAATGCTGGTTTCGGCGATCCACCAGGCCGACGTATCCGGCGAAAAATAGATATTCTGCCAAATCGACCAAAGCGACATCAGAAGGCCGACAGCCACAAGCGGGCGTGAATCGAATGATTTTAACAGACGTCCCACAAGCATCATGGCCACCAGCGTTCCGATACCACGCGCGCCCAACAATTCACCCGCGGCCAATACCGGATATCCCATGACATTTTGAATGAAGGGTGTAATCAAGGCCATCGATGCCAGCAGGATGATGCCAACGATAAACATCAAAAACAAAGCAACCGTAAAATTCCAGTCCCTAAATACCGCCAAAGGAATAAAGGGACGTTCCGTCGTCAAGGCATGGGCTAAAAAGATATAAAGTCCCGAAGCTGCGATGGCCGCCTCGGCGATGATCTCAAGTGAGTCAAACCAACCGACTTGCTCGCCGCGATCCAGCATCAACTGAAACGATCCGATGGCAATCGACAGAGCAATAAAGCCTAGCCAATCAAACGGAACATCTTTTCGTGCCGGCGTTTCTTCCATAATGGCTGAAAGGCCTAAAACAGTCAGAATGCCGAACGGCAAATTTACGAAGAACACCCAACGCCAGCTTAGCGCTTCGGTTAGCCAACCGCCGAGGGTTGGCCCCATAATGGGACCAAGCATAACGCCCATGCCCCAAATGGCCATGGCTTGCCCGCGTTGTTCGATCGGGTAAGCATCCAGCATAACGGCTTGCGACAAGGGGACGAGGGCTGCGCCGAACACGCCTTGTAAGAGGCGAAATAAAACCATTTGCTCAATGCTTTGAGCAACACCGCATAACATTGATGCAACCGTAAAGCCTGCAGCGCACACAATAAATAATTTTTTGCGGCCGAACCGCATCGACATCCACCCTAAAGGCGATGTCATAATGGCGGCCGCCACAATATAGGACGTCAGTACCCAGCTTACCTGATCCTGTGTCGTTGCTAAAGAGCCTTGCATATAGGGCAAAGCCACATTGGCAATTGTCGTATCAAGCGCTTGCATAATCGTTGCCATCATCACGCAAATGGTGATGGCGATCCGCTTAAACGCTTCCGAATCTTGATCGGCCATTTGAAACTTATTGTCCTTCTGCGTGGGCTGCAGAGGCTATTCCAATGAGCGAGGCAAGCGAGCGCGTGTGCCCTGAATCGATTTCGATTTGTGCGCTCATACCTGTCCGCAATAAAGTCAGATCGCCACCGTCAACAAACTCGATCCGAATGGGAACGCGCTGAATGACTTTAACCCAATTGCCACTGGCATTTTGAGCCGGAAGAACGGCGAATTCAGCACCCGTTCCCGGGCTTAAAGAAGCGACCGTTCCATGCCATACACGACCAGGATAGGCATCAATTGAAATCGACACAGGCTGCCCCGTCCGAAGATAGGTAAGGTCTGTCTCTTTCGGATTGGCCATGATCCATGGATGCTCATCCGCGACGAGGGCAAGTACAGCCGTTCCCGGTGTTAGATAGCGACCAAGCTGGATCGAAGGAACTTGCGTTGCAACGCCTGAAATCGACGCGCGAACAATGGTGCCGTCTAAGTCGCGAACAGCACGATCCCGCGCTGCTTTCGCTTCAATATAAGGCGCATACTCATCAATTGTGAGATCCGATTTGCCTTGCAATTGCGCCAGCACCGTTGCTTTTTGCGCGACTAAGGCTTCAAGCGCGTTTCGTGCATTGGCTAAAGCGATATTGGCGCTATCGACATCGTTTTTCGACGTTGCTTTGGTCGCAAGCAAATCGGTCTTACGGTCTGAATCCGCCTGTCTTAAATTAAGTGTTTCCTTGGCGAGTTCGATTTGCCGCTCGACGCTTTTCAGACTGATACCCAAACTCTCAAAACCCGTTATGGTTTGCGCCAAATGCGCGTCTGCTTGTTTAACGGCGAGTTCATAAGAACCCGGATCAATCACAAAAAGCGGATCACCGGGCTTCACGCGTTGCCCTTCTGCCACCGCAATCGAAATAACGCGACCCGCAACCGACGGCGTCACGATAATCTTTTGCGCGGCGACATAGGCATTGTCGGTGGAAATATAACGGCCACCCATCAAATAGGCCGTGGCTGCACCGACGAGAGCGATCAATGGAATACCCACCAGCAAGACCATGCGCCGGTTTAGCTTTGATTGGCGCTCCGTTGTGTGGGGCGTTGCATCATTCATGATCGTCTCCATTTTCAATCGGTAAAGCGAGCGGCTTTTGGCAGGCTTTTAAATTTGTTTTGATGGTCAGTAATTGTTGCGAAAGCGCTTGGATCGCGGTCTCATCGAGGCCTGTGAGGGCTTCCCGCATGACGCCCTCGCCGGTTGCAGCGAGCTTCTCTAATACCGGAAGGGCCGCAGGTGTGAGATAAAGCCGGTTAGCTCGACGGTCCTCAGGATCATGCCGGCGCTCGACAAGGCCCGTTGCGCTCAACCTGTCGATGATCCGGGCCAGTGTGATCGGAGCAATATCAATTTGCGAGGCGAGGTCCGACTGTTTCAGCCCCTCACTACGCTGAACGCGGGCGAGCACCGACCATTGCGCCCGAGTCATGCCAAATTCACGCGCTCGCTGATCGACGACAGTGCGCAAGGCGCGGGCGGCGTCCGACAAAAGAAAGCCAAGTTCACGGCGGGGCGACGATAAAAGGGGCATTGCATAACCAAGCTTATGATAAGCATGCTTATGATTTATTTGCCCTGCATTCGCAACCGCAATCTTGGAAGCTCAGCTCTGCATTTTTAGCGCAAGAAGGCGGAAATTCGCGCCCGAATGGGCAAAATACCACGATAACCCGCTTCCATCAGGGCAAGAAGCGGTGGCCATACCGCTAGTCGGCCCAGAATCCGCCAAGAAGGAAGCGTCTGCCAAACCAGCGCAAAGCCTTCAGCACCCGAGACAAGCGAGCCATCGGCGCGACGCACATGAAACCGCGCGAGCGCCTTATCCCGATCAAGTTCCTCCCCCAAATCGGGCAAAACTTCAGCCGCGACATCAACAAAATTGACCTTTTCGCTGCCGGTACACCGTTTGTAATGGTCAATTTCGAACCGACAAATGGGGCAATCACCATCAAAATAGACCGTCAATTGCTTGGGTTGGGATAGATCGGACACTGAAAATTCCTTTGATTGCTGACAGGCTTACGTTCGAGACCGCCAAAAGGATGCCCCGCAAAGGACAACTTGTTGTCATGCAATCGGGAAAAGCTTTTGTTTAATCCGCTACACCTCCATATGGTGAGCGCGAACACTGAAATCGGAGACCGCACGATGCAACTGCAAGGCATTCATCATCTGACGGCGATAACGGCCAATGCAAAAGGCAATCACGATTTCTACACGCAGTTTCTGGGCTTGCGGCTCGTCAAAAAGACCGTCAATCAGGACGATGTCAGCGCCTATCATCTCTTCTTTGCCGATGGCAAAGCCTCGCCCGGGTCCGATATGACCTTTTTCGATTGGCCCGTGGGGCCTGAGCAACGCGGCACCAACTCGATCTCGCGCACAGGTTTTCGAGTCAATGGCATAGCCACCCTTAATTATTGGGAAAAGCGCATCGCGGATGCGGGACTTACCTATAAAAAAACCAATGTTCACGATGGTCGCCTTACCTTGCTGTTTGAAGATCCCGAAGGGCAGCGCTTGGCCCTCGTCGATGATGGCGGTGTGGGTGAAAGCCATCCATGGGAAAAAAGCCCAATACCTGCAGAGCATCAAATTCGCGGGCTTGGTCCGATTACGCTGACCGTTGCTGATCGTCGTTATACGGATTTAGCGCTCACAAAAATTTTGGGCATGGAGGAAATACGCGATTATAAATCACCCGACAGTCCCGACCATCGCGTGCATGTCTATAAAATGGGTCCCGGTGGCGCTGCAGCGGAAGTCCATGTTGTTGAACGGCAAGATTTGCCAATGGCGCAACAAGGCGCCGGTGCGGTGCATCATGTTGCCTTCCGCACGCCGGATATGGACGAATATCATGCATGGGCTGAGCGATTAAAAGCCTTGAAAATTCCATTTTCGGGTGAGGTAAACCGGTTCTATTTCCACTCGCTCTATTTCCGCGAGCCGAACGGTATTCTGTTTGAAATTGCAACCGACGGCCCAGGGTTCGACGCGGATGAACCGATGGAGAGCCTTGGTGAAAAACTGGCCCTACCACCGTTTTTGGAAGGACGTCGCGCGCAGATCGAGGCGGGATTAAAGCCGATTTAATTGAAACGCCGGATCGGTATCGTCACGGGAGCGGTTAAGCCCGTTCTATCCCAGCATGATCGATGCTCGAGGCAAGCTCATTCAGGCTACGACCATCGATCATCCATGACGGAGCAATATCGGCAAGCGGCACCAGAACAAATGCGCGCTCGCGAAAACGCGGATGCGGTAAGGTAAGCATATCGGTTGCAATGGTGAGATCATCATAGAGGATGATATCGATATCGATAATCCTTGGGCCCCAGCGTAAGCCGTTCACACGGTCGCGGCCCATGGCGGCCTCAATCGAAAGACAGCGGCGCATGAGCTCTTCCGCTTCGAGCGTCGTCTCAATCCGCACAGCACCATTGATAAAATCATCTTGCGCAACGGGGCCAACGGGAACAGTGCGATACAGCGGTGACAGTGCTTTAACACTGACACCCGTTTCGTCATTTAACCGTCGAACGGCCTCGGCAATATTGGCAGTACGATCGCCTATATTGCTTCCCAGGCTTAAAAGAACGTCAGACATTCCGATGGGCTTCCACGCTAACGGCGACATCGTCAAAAATCGCAGCTACCGGAGCAGACGGCTTGTGCACCGTAACCGTTAAGGACTCGATGGTTGGGAAACGCGCCATCACACGATCGGAGACTGCACGCGCAGCTCGCTCAATCGTCCTAAATTTCTCCCCGCAGAAAACGGCGGATACTTCTTGGATGACATGCTCGTATGAAATCGTGCCATCCAGCAAATCTGTTTGCGTAGCCGATACGTTTGCGACCGTCAGCGCCAGATCGACATAAAAACGTTGGCCCAAACGCTGCTCCTCGTCATTGACGCCATGATAGGCAAACAGCGAGAGCTTCGTGACATTGATACGGATCTTATCCATCAGATATCCTTCAAACGATCGGTCACACGGGCGGCTTGTACCGCCTCTTTTACATCATGGACGCGAATGATGTCCGCGCCGTTCAAGATTGCCGCAGTATGAATCGCGAGCGTTCCGGGCAAACGCTCATCGGTCGTGGAATCAATAATTTTGCCAATCATTGATTTGCGCGAGGCACCAATCAATAAAGGACATCCCAATGTCTTAAGCCGCGACAGATGCGTAATGGCGGTGACGTTTTGTTCCAAGGTCTTACCGAAACCAATTCCCGGATCCAGCGATATTCGATCGAGCGAAATACCTGCCTTCTGAGCAATCGATAAAGATTTTTCCAAGAAGCGCAGCATATCGTCGACAATATCGATCATCGGATCAATATGTGCCCGATTATGCATCAAGACAACGCTCGCCCCATTTGTGGCGGAAATTTCGGCGAGAGCGGGATCTTTTTGAAAACCCCAAACATCGTTGACGATGGTGGCCCCCGCCGCAAGGGCCGCTTCGGCGACTTTCGCTTTGGTCGTATCAACCGAAATAGGACAAAGAACACGGCCCCTAAGCGCATCTAACACCGGAATAAGGCGGCTAATCTCGACATCGGCTGGGACGGCTTCATGCCCGGGCCGGGTCGATTCCGCGCCGATATCCAAAATATCCGCGCCTTGCTCCATCATTTCAACGGCATGGATGACCGCGCGCTCAAGGGAATCAAAACGGCCGCCATCCGAGAAGGAGTCGGGTGTAACGTTCAAAATACCCATGACAAGCGTGCGGCTATAGCCGCCCAATCGGCGACCCGCAGCGTCAAAAGCCTGTTGCGTCATCACATCCATGGCGGGCTTATAATCTGGTGAGGTAGGAAAAGGATAGGCTACCATCGTCATGCCAAAGCCCTTTCGCGACATGGAAAGCGAAAATGGAAGCATCCACCAACCCGTTTAAAGCGTACAAGCTTCATATTCATGACCAAAACAGGAGCATTCCATGCGACATTTTAGCCGCAGACAGGGTTTGGCTCTCTTGAGCAGCCTCGCTTTTGCACCTTCTCTCGCTCGGGCGACGGATATGACGGCGATCAACGCCTATCGCTTTTCCTTTCCGGCGCTCAAAGGCGGCGATATCAAGCTGGCTGATTTTAAGGGCAAGCCCATCCTTGTCATCAATACCGCGTCCCAATGCGGTTTTAGCGGACAATTGGCGGGAATGGAGCAGCTTTATACGCGTTATGGTCCCCGCGGCCTCGTTGTGATCGCCGTGCCTTCGAATGATTTCGGCAGCCAAGAGCCTGGCGGAGTCGATGAAATTTTGGCAACGGCGCAGGGCGAATACCACGCCACCTTCCCAATTGCGGCCAAACAGGTCGTAAAGGGTGCCGACGCCCATCCGTTTTATCAATGGACAGCGCAGCTCAAGCCATCGGAAACGCCTCGCTGGAATTTCCATAAATACCTGATCGGTCGCGATGGCCGACTTGCGGCGATCTTCCCGACGGCCACGGAGCCGACAGACCCTCGCGTCATTAGCGCTATTGTCACAGAACTGGGCGACAGTTAAGCGAAGCATTAGAGTGTAGCATTCAGGATTCGGAGTAACGACAATGGGCGAGACGATCACCTTAAAAACCAAAGATGGCGTTGAGATCAGTGCCTATGTCGCAAAGCCGGCCGGAAAACCCCGTGCGGGTTTGGTGGTATTGCAAGAAATATTCGGGGTGAACTCGCATATCCGCAGCGTTGCTGACCTTTACGCTTCACATGGCTATCTGGTGATCGCCCCTGCCCTGTTTGATCGCGTGGAGCCCGGATTTGAAGTCGGATACACTCAGGACGACATGCAAACCGGTTATGCCCTTGTGCAGCAAGTAAAGCGCGAAAAGACATTGCTCGATATCGCGGCGGCCATCGATTATGCCAAACAGGCAGGCAAAGTTGGTTTGGTTGGCTATTGCTGGGGTGGCACAATGGCCTATGCCTCGGCCTGCCAACTCTCAGGCCTTTCAGCGGTTGCCGGATATTACGGTGGCGGTATCATCGCCATGAAAGATGAAACACCTCAGGTGCCGACGATTTTGCATTTCGGTGAGTTGGATAAACACATCCCGATTGAAGGCGTGAACGAGATCAAGAAGGCGCAGCCCAAGGTGCCTGTCTATGTGTATCACGCCGATCACGGCTTCAACTGCGACCAGCGCGGTAGCTATGATCAACCCAGCGCCGAACTCGCGCGGACAAGAACGCTAGAGTTTTTTGCGAGCAACCTCGCGGCCTAATTGGGATGGCTTCGACGGATCCTTATGAAGGCGCGCTCTTTATCCCGAGCGGTGGTCCGGTGTGGCATTGGCGCGCGCTGTGGCGCCAATGGCGTTGGGCAGGATTTAAAACCGAATTAGCGCTGCATCTTGCCCAGTGGCAGCCGCCTTCCGAACGCCTCCTGTTGATGGGCCCGAGCGCCGGCTGGTGCTTGCCGTCATCGTTTCTGACGCGGTTTAAAACGATAGATGCTGTCGATATTGATCCGTTGGCACCCGCTTTATTCCGGTTTAATCATGGCCTTGCGCTCGCGCGTGCTGGTACATCGCTTAATTTTCATAAGATGAATCTTTTCAAAGCGTTCGACTCGATCCTTGAAGCCTATCCAGAGCACGCGATTCTGTTTTCCAATGTCTTGGGTCAGCATCTCTTTCATGATGAGGATCAGACCCGCGCGCAGGCGACCATCGAGGCCGTAAAGCTGAGTCTTTCCAAGCGTTACTGGGCGTCTTTTCATGATCGACTTTCAGGCGCTTATCCGCAAGGAAAAGACCTTCCGCCCGCACGCTCAGTGCCCCATGCCATTGAAAGCGCCACGCTTGCCTCCGATCTTGGACTGTCCGGACAATGGCTTGACCATCTCACCGTCAATGTCTTGCCTGAAGGCACCGAACGGCATTTGATGGCGTGGCCCTTATTGGCGGATTGGCTCCACATTGTTGAGTTTGGAAGCGTCACGCCAAGGTGACAAGCAAAGGCTAAATAGGCTACAAGGCTGACACGTTCAGACCATATCGACGAGGGGAAACAGCGCCATGGATATGACAGGCTCGCAACGCATCGAGGCTTCTCGTGAAGTCGTTTATGCCGCTCTCAATGATGTGGACGTGTTGCGCCAATGCATTCCCGGTTGCGAAACGGTTGAAAAGACGTCTGATAATGAAATGACGGCGAAGGTCACTCTCAAAATTGGACCGGTTAAGGCCTCATTCGCCGGCAAAGTGACGCTATCTGACCTAGATCCGCCGAATGGCTATACGATTACGGGTGAAGGATCGGGCGGCGCTGCAGGCTTTGCCAAGGGTGGCGCTAAGGTCTCGCTTGAGGCTGATGGCGACGCAACGGTTCTGCACTACACGGTCGAGGCGCAGATTGGCGGAAAGCTCGCTCAGCTTGGCGGTCGCTTAATTGATGCGACAAGCAAAAAACTCGCTGGCGATTTCTTCGAGAAATTCAGCGAAGTTGTCGCACCCGCCCCTGAGGTTGAGGGCGAACCTAAGAAAAAGGGTTGGATTGGTAAGTTGATCGGCTGATTTCCGTCGCCCCACAGGCGTGATTGGAACAGACGCTTCCATTGTCTTTGGTTTATCCAATTATATCGCCTAATTTCCTTTGTGAGCAGGAAATGCCATGTCGAATGGCTCTATCCATTATCGCGAGATTTCCGCACGGGAGCCGCTTGAGGTTGCACGCAACCTAAAGCAGCAAGCGCATTTGGCCTTTCTTGACAGTGGTAAGGACCCTGAAGGCCTTGGGCGATATTCCTATGTCGCGGCTGATCCTTTCGGCGTGTTTCGTGTAATCGATAGCCTTGCCTATTGGAACGGAAGCGCCCTAGTTGAGCCGCCCTTTGAGGCCCTTCGGGCCCTATTACGCCGCTACCATCGACCAGCCAACGCCGAATTACCTCCTTTCCAAACCGGAGCGATCGGGTTTTTAAGCTATGAGGCGGCGCGTTTGATTGAAACCGTGCCCGGCATGGTGCCGCCCGACACCCATATGCCAGATGTTGAATTCGGGTTTTATGATGTCGTTTTCGCCCATGACCACGCCGAAAACCGGAGCTTTATTCTTTCCTCAGGCTGGCCCGAAGAGAACCCGTTAGCGCGCGAAAGGCGGGCTGAAGAGCGACTGTCATGGCTCATGAACGCGCTTAATGTTCCGGCATCGGATGAGGCCCTAAATCCAGTCATCGACACGTGGCAGTTTGATATGGACCGCACGCGGTTTGAAGCCGCCGTTTCTGGGACGATTGAACGGATTTTGAACGGAGACCTCTTTCAGGCCAATTTGGCGCAGCGTTTTGTTACGGCCCTTCCGGCTGATTTTGATCCGCTTGTGTTTTACGCCAATCTACGCAGCATGAGCCCCTCGACCTTCGGAGCCTATCTGAGGTTTGGTGATGTGACCTTGGCATCCAATTCACCCGAGCGGTTTTTGACGCTGAAAGAGCGGCATATCGAGGCCCGACCGATCAAGGGGACGGCGCCCCGCGGTGCAACGGTCATCGAGGATGAAAGACTGGCGCAAGGCCTAAAAGAATCGATGAAAGATCGCGCCGAAAACACGATGATCGTTGATCTTTTACGCAATGACCTTTCTCGGGTGGCCGAGCTCCATAGCGTTAAGGTTCCTGTCCTTTGCGGCCTCGAAACCTATGCCTCCATGCATCATCTTGTATCGGTGGTCGAAGCCACGCTCGCCAAAACATGCGATGGCGTGGACCTGATCAAAGCGGCTTTCCCCTGCGGCTCGATCTCAGGAGCGCCCAAGATCAAAGCCATGGAAGTGATCAGCAATGTGGAAGCCGTGCCGCGCGGTGTGTATTGCGGATCGATTGGCTATATCGGTGTCGACGGTTCAATGGATTTGAGCGTTGCTATTCGCACAGTGACCTTCACGCCCTCCGCCGCGCAGTTTCACGCGGGCGGCGGCATAACGGCGCTTTCCGATCCGGCGGCGGAATATGAGGAAACCCTTGTTAAAGCCGAGCGTATTTTCCGCGCTTTCCGACTGCCGTTCGGCGAGGAGGGTCAATGATCCTCATCCTCGATAATTATGACAGCTTTGTTTTCAATATTGTTCGCTATTGCCATGAGCTGGGTGCCGAAACGCTCGTGCGACGCAATGATGCCGGCACGCTTGCGGATATCGAAGCCTTGAAGCCCGAGCGGATTATTCTATCGCCCGGTCCCTGTGGGCCGCGCGAAGCGGGACTATCGCTCGATCTTATCCGACACTTTTCAGGCCATATTCCGATCCTTGGTATTTGCCTAGGCCATCAATGTATCGGTGAGGCGTTTGGCGGGACCATTACGCGGGCCAAACGCCCGATGCATGGTTTGGCTTCCTCCATTGAGCATGATGGAACCGGAATTTTTGACGGTATTCCCAATCGGTTCCAAGCCGGCCGTTACCATTCCTTGATTGTCACCCTGCCCGATGAAGAACATTCGCCTTTAGCGATCACGGCCCGTTCTGAGGAAGGCGAGATTATGGGATTGCGCCATCGGTTCCATTCTACCTTTGGTGTGCAGTTTCATCCGGAATCAATTTTAACCGAATATGGCCATCAACTCATTGGCAATTTCTTGAGTCTCGACAGTAGGGTAGCCAACAATGCTCTGGTATAAGGAGAAGCTGGTCAGAGCCGATGAGGTTAAATTTGATCTGGCCGATCGCGGTCTTTTGCTTGGCGATGGGCTATTTGAAACGCTGACAGCCTTCAACCACATCCCGTTTCAGCTTGACGCTCATCTCGATCGGATGATCCATTCGGCCCAACGCCTTGGTATGAATTTAGACCGGGCGGTTCTTCAAGAAGCGGTTCTTGCCGTCGCAGGTTTGGATGAAGCCCCTTGTGTCATTCGCCTCACGGCCTCTCGCGGCACGGGTCCGCGCGGATTGGCACCGCCGGAACATGCAACACCCCTTGTTTTCGCCACGCGCGCACCTTGGCACAACGCTATGGCTTTTGGACAAGCAAAGCTTGCCACGGTTTCCATTCAGCGAAACCCGACCTCTCCGACAAGCTCAATGAAAACATTGGCCTATCTTGATCCGGTGCTAAGTTTGCAAGAAGCCAAAGCAAAAGGAGCGGATGACGCGTTAATCGTGTCAACGTCCGGCAGTATCGCATGCACAAGCATGGCTAACCTGTTCATTTTGAATCGGAATAGTCTTGTAACGCCTGCCTTGGATGGCAGTGTTCTACCGGGAATTATCCGGCGATTTATTCTCGATCTGACACCGAAACTTGGCTTCATCGTGAGCGAAAGAGCGTGCTCGATCGCCGAGCTGCTCGAGGCCGATCTTGTGGTCGCATCCAATAGCGTTCGCTTTTTAACGAGGATTATAGGGGTGGACGACCGGCCTCTATCAAACCATTCGTCTGAAGCTTGGATGGCGTTTAAAAATGCGATAGCGGAATCGGTTAGCCAGGAATGCGAAGGGTTCGCATTAACACCCTAAACCCGATCTGACGGATCATCGTCCAAAATAACAAAAGCCGCGAGCACATTGGGTGCTGCGGCTTGATCGACCACAATTTTAAACAAAGCTATCGCGTGAGCGAGCGGCATTCATCCGCTCGCCTAAACCGTCATAACCCGGCTAACGACTTACTTGCCCCGGACTGGGTTCAAGATATCCGTTCCAATCATCGAGTCAGCAAGCTTGCCGAAGTCGATTTTGTAATCGCCGTTCTTGATCGACTGCTTAAGCGCAATCACTTTTGCGTAGTCGAAAGGCGGTTCCGAAAGGCCATTGCCCTTCGCAATCGTCACTTCAACCATGGTCGCGGCTTCCTTTTGTACCGTCGCCGTATCGGAAACGGATGCAGAAGGAATTGCGACCTTCAAATCCGCCTTCGGGCCTTTACGGACCGTCGCATCGGAAATCATCGCCTTGTTCACAATAGAGTCTATCATCATACACCTCCAACGCGTGCGTCGAAGAAAGCTACACGTTCTTGTACCTTATAAGACGGCTTTCGATTCAAAAACTTTAATCGAATTTTGAATTTTTTTTATTTTTTTTCAAAAATCCAAAAACTGCCCAGAAAATAGCCAATATCAGCGAAATTTCCGCCTAAAAGGCTATTTATCAACGTGCTTCGATCGACCCTGCTTGGCGGGCGAGCTTAATTTGCCGACGAACTGACGTGGCAAGCCGCTTACGAAGCTTGGCCCAATTCATCAATTCTTCCATCCGGCGCTCGGTGCGTGCCAATTGCAGATCCAATGCACCATTCATTACTGTGTCATTCATAACGGCTTTCCCCCGAAATGTTTTAACCGCTTGGCTTATGCCGAGCAGAATTACTTAAGCAAAGAATGTGCCAAAGCACTATTAGGGGATGCCCCTATGCCTAAAATGGACGGTGAAAGCGTTAGCCTTGCAACACCAGCGTTAAATTAACCTCTTTCGTCAAAATTCCGACAGTGGCATAATTTACCGGATTGGTTTGCTTTCACCTTTGGGACAATGCCATGGCCATTCTTGATCCGGTACTTAAGAGACTGATTCATAATGGAAATCTTCGTGTTGTTGATTGGAAAAACCGCCTCGCCGTCTATGGCGATGGCACGGGCACGCCGGTAACCATCCGCGTTCATGATTTGGCCACGGCATGGCGCCTGATGTTCAACCCGCAATTAGCGGTTGGTGAGGCCTTTATGGAGGGCCAACTCACGGTTGAAGAAGGCTCGCTCTATGATTTTCTTGAGCTTTGTTTCAAAAATATTGGTCTAAGCCCCCTGCGCTATCCATTGAGCGGCATAACCGAGCGGCTGAGGACTTGGATTAGGCGGGTCGACCAGTTCAATCCCGCCAGCCGTTCGAAAGCCAATGTCGCGCATCATTATGATTTGTCCGACACGCTTTATGATCTTTTCCTCGATGCCGACCGGCAATATTCCTGCGCTTATGTCATGTCCCCCGATGACACGCTGGAGACGGCCCAAGCACAGAAAAAGCGCCATATCGCAGCCAAACTTCTGATGAAAAAAGGCCATCGCGTTTTGGATATTGGCTCCGGCTGGGGTGGCCTCGGCCTCTATTTGGGCGATATTTCAGGCGCTGATATTACCGGTCTAACGCTGTCCGAACATCAATATGCCGTATCCAATGAACGGGCAGAAAAGGCGGGCGTCGCTGATCGCGTCCGATTCAAATTACTGGATTACAGGGCTGAAGCAGGAAAATATGATCGAATTGTCTCCGTCGGCATGTTTGAACACGTCGGTGTTAATCATTTTGATGCGTTTTTCGAAAAAATCTCTGATGTCTTGGCGGATGACGGCGTTGCTTTAATCCATGCCATAGGCCGTGCCGATGGGCCTGGCCATACCAATCCTTGGATCGATAAATACATTTTCCCGGGCGGCTATTGTCCGGCTTTATCCGAAGTTATTCCGGCAATCGAAAAAGCGGGGCTTCTCGTCACCGATATCGAAATCCTGAGGCTGCATTATGCCGAAACGCTGAAAAAATGGCGGGAACGGTTTAATGCGAACCGTGACAAAATCCACGCCCTTTACGATGACCGGTTTTGCCGGATGTGGGAATTTTATTTGATTACCAGTGAATTGGCGTTTCGCTACCAAGGCCAGATGGTTTTTCAAATCCAATTGGCCAAGCAATCCGGAGCGGTACCGATCACGCGGGACTATATTACCGCCTTTGAAAATGCCCATCCTCCCGCAACGGTCGTTGCTCCGGTGAGCCGGTCGCTTCAAATCGCAGCCTAATTACGTCCCTTCGGTCAAACGCGGGCCAAGATGGTTTTCGCCGCGCGCTTCGGCCAAGAGGGTTTGACGATGGCGCTCTCGCGACGATGCTTTTTGTGCCGGCGTCATCAGCGATGCACAATGCGGGCAAGAAACGCCTTCTTCAAAGTCTTCCGATTGACGATCTTCAGCCGTTAAGGGTGAGCGGCACCCATAGCAAAGGTCTAAATCGAGGGGCTCGAGCCCGCTTCCGACCGCGACACGGCGATCAAAGACAAAGCATCCCCCTTCCCAAAGGCTTTCTTCGGGCGATATTTTTTCGAGATAATTCAGAATGCCGCCTTGAAGGTGGAACACCTCATTGAATCCATGGGCTAACATATAGCTGGACGCCTTCTCGCAGCGGATGCCTCCGGTGCAGAACATCGCGACCTTCTTATGCTTTGCGGGATCGAGATGGGACTGAACATAGTGCGGAAACTCGCTAAAGCTTCGCGTCTCGGGATCAAGCGCGCCTTTAAACGTGCCGATCTTCACCTCGTAATCATTCCGCGTATCGAGCACAATGACGTCCGGGTCGGATATCAGCGCATTCCAATCCTGCGGCGCGACATAGGTGCCCACCAACGCCGTCGGATCAGCTTCCGGCGCGCTTATGGTGACGATTTCCTTCTTTAGCCGCACCTTAAGCCGCAAAAAGGGCATTTCATCATCAAATGAAAAGCGCGGGGTTAACTCAACAATCCCCGCCTCGCGTTTAATCGCGTCGATCAAATCTGCGATGCCACCACTTTCGACGGCCAAGGTTCCGTTGATGCCTTCCTTGGCCACCAGCAAAATGCCCCGAGCGCCTGCCTTTTCGCAAATAGCATGGAGCCGTTCGCGCAAATCGACAGGATCAGCGACACTCTGAAACTTATAGAAGGCTGCAATTTCGTGGGTATGCATATGCGTCTCTGTTCTTTACCGAGCCGTTTGGTACTGGCAAGACTAATAACAATCAATAATGATTCATCTGGGGAGTTTAAACACCCGTGCCCGCCCAATCTTCAAGTGCCATGCGCCCAACTGAGCCTATTTCCCATGAGCGGCCCGCCGCCCATGATCGGCACATCGGCATGTTGTTCGTCTTAGGATCTGCGCTTGTATGGAGTTTTGGTGGCGCACTGGCCCGCTTCCTGTCCGTTTCCGACCCATGGTCGATCATCTTCTGGCGGTCGGGTTGGGCGGCCGCCTTCTTGATTGGCTATATGCTCAAGCGCGATGGAGCGCGGCGTGCGCTGGTCCATTTTCGCCAGATGGGGATCCCCGGCATAGCGGTTAGCCTTTGTTTTGCCATCGCATCCATGGCGTTTGTGGTAGCGCTTCAATATACCAGCGTCGCCAATATTTTATTGGTGCAAGCGGGTGGCCCCTTGATTGCCGCCTCTCTCGCTTGGCTTTTTTTTCGCGAAAAGGTTTCATTGGGAACATGGGTCGCCATCGCGACCGTTATTCTGGGCATTGGGGTGATGGAATCGGAATCGCTTGATGGCAATATTTCGCCCATCGGCGGTCTTTTATCACTCACCATCTCTTTGGTGTTTGCCGTTGCCACCGTGATTACACGGCGCTACGCCCATGTTGAAATGGTGCCGGCGGTGACTTTGGGCGTATTGATCTCGTTCTGCGTGGCTTATTTTAACGTGCAAAGCTTTGCCGTAACGCCCATCGATATGCTGGTCCTGTTTGCCTTTGGTGCCCTTAATCTCGGTTGGGGTTTGGCCATGTTTATCAGCGGGGCGCGGCGCATTCCGGCCTCGATCGCCTCGTTGATTGGCACCGCTGAGCCGGTGCTCGGACCGGTTTGGGTCTGGTTGATTCACGGCGAGACACCGAGCCTGCTCACCATTATCGGCGGCCTTATCGTACTCGGAGCTCTGATCGGCCATTCGCTCGGGCAGATATGGGCGCGACGTTCCTAATCCGGCAGCAATTCGGCAAGGGATTGAATGACGGCGGCTGGTGCCATGTCGGTATATTCATCGGCGCGCGATAGCCGATTGAGCCAAATGCAATGAAAGCCTGCGACTTTGGCGCCAGCAATATCCCATCGGTTGGACGAGACGAACGCCGTGGCTTTGGGTGAAACTCCCATATGCTGCTCAACCAAGCGATAGGCAGCGGGATCTGTTTTATAAACGCCGATGGTTTCAACCGATAAAAGCGCATCAAACATACCGCCCAGATGCGCGGACGAGACGGCGCGTTCGAGCATTGCGGCATCACCATTGGACAGAATGGCGGTTTTAATTCCCGTTGAGCGAAGGGAGGCGAGAGCGGATGCGGCATCGGAATAGGCATCGAGATCGCGATAGGCCTCGAGGATGGTGTTGCGCAGCGAGCGATGATCCGGCGCGATGGTTGCCAAGGCGTAATCGAGCGATTCTTCCGTCAGCTGCCAAAATGATACGTAACGGGCCGAAAGCGAGCGGATCCACGTATATTCAAGCTGTTTGGCCCGCCAAAGCTCGGACAGAGGCCGAGCGAGGGGCCCCAACACCGCGGCACTTTTCATGACGGCGGCGTGAACATCGAAAATCGTCCCATAAGCATCAAAAACGACCGTTTCGACGGCGATTCCCTTAATCATTTGGCTCGTCATCGATCCTATTCTCCTTATAAGCCGTTTGGATGGTGCAAGCTCAACCTTGCCAACTTGCAAGTAGGAATTGCCATCCAATAGGACTATTCAGTGCTTGTGCCATTTCATTGTCCCCTCGGACATTTTCAGACCGCACCGGAGAATTCCATGACCGACGCATTGTCCAATATCACAAACCGCACATCCGCCAATAATTTCGATCCGACGCATGTCATGACGGCTGCCGAGATCGAGGAGCTTGTCTCCTTCGCCCAGCACGCCCCAACGGCCTTCAATTTGCAGAATTGGCGCGTTGTCGCCTTCTCGTCAAAGGCTCAGAAGGAAGCCCTTAAGGGTGCAGCTTACGGCCAGCAGAAAGCTGTCGACGCCGCTGTTACTTTCGTCGTCGTTGGTATCAAGGACGGCTACAAGGAAATCGCGCGTCTCGCCAAGCCATTGCTCGACAATGGCGCGATTGACCAAGCCGCATATGACGGCTGGGTTGGCATGACGGTTGGCTCGCATGAGAACAACCCACAGCTTCAACACGATGAAGCTTTCCGTTCGGCTTCGCTTGCTTCGATGACCTTGATGTTGGCTGCACAGGCCAAGGGTTACGTCTCGGGCCCGATGAGCGGCTTCGTTCCTGATCAGGTTGCAACCGTTGCTGGCCTCGGCCCGAACGAAGTGCCTGTTATGCTCATCGCCGTCGGCCGCGCAGCGCCTGGCAACTGGCCACGCAAGCCACGTCGCCCGCTTGCCGAGCAAGTCAAGATCGTCTGATCGAGCACGACCTCTTCATTCTATGATCTTCCCCAAATATACTCTATCCGGCGAGGCAACTCGCCGGATTTTTTATGATTGAAGGGCCAAACGAAGCAGGGCATCAAAAATAGGTGAGTCCGGTTCGTTTATTCCCTCAACGACATTGAAATGATGGCGATTGGCAAACCCAAGCGCAGGCTCAGCAATTGACCAACGCCTGGCTATCTCTTCGCTCTGTCGACGAAATTCGGATGATTCAAGCGCACCATAAATCGGAATCAAGGGTGCCCTCACCAAAGGCTGTTGCGTAAAAAGATTAAGCGCTGATGCGCTTTCATCCGTTAAGCGGGCTTGTTCGTTGATGCTCGTTTGGATCAAGGGTTTGACATCAAAAACACCCGATATTGGAACGCCGCCTTTAAACGGCGTGGCCGGCATGGTGAAGCCTGTCCAATCCGTCGCAAACATCGCAGCCGTCAAATAGCCGCCGGCTGAATGACCGGTGACGATCACATTTTTCTTCTCATCATCGGTTAGCGTTTGATGCCAGAGCGTTGCGATGGCCTTTCGGCACGATACAACGATATCGGCAATCGTTACTTCGGGACACAAAGGATAATTGATCACCGCAACCGTTACGCCGCGGGTGTTCAACGCGTCGGCCACCCACGAAAAGACATCTTTAGAAAATCCTCGCCAATAGCCGCCATGAATAAAAATAACGGCTGCTTTGGCGTCTTTCACGGCAAACACATCCTTGATCTCTCGGGGATGATCGCCATAGGCCAGATTGCTTAGGTATTGACGCCTTTGCCGCGTTGCTTCGCCCCATTCCGTCCATTTAGGGCCGTAATCTGCAGCATCTGATACGCTGAGACGCGGGTTATATTCCAACTCGTACCAGGCTTGATCCTTTAACAGCATCTCGTTTCCCTGCCCTTGCGCTTCCCAATCAGCCTCGCATACGATCAGTAAATCTGATCGCGGGCAAGCCGGAGTTATTGATGTCATCTATTGCCGATGTTTTTTCGCTTGGAAAAGAAAATCGTATTCTCATCACAGCGGGTGCTTCGGGCATCGGGCGTGCCATTGCCGATCTGTTGATTGATTGTGGTGCGCGCGTCCATATTTGTGACGTGGATGATGCCCATCTAGATGATTTCAAACGAACCCATCCGACGCATGGTGCAACAAAAGCCGATGTTTCGAACGAAAGCGATGTCGACCATTTGTTCGATGAAGCAAAACACCAGCTTGGCGGTCTTGATGCGCTGATCAACAATGCCGGTATCGCTGGGCCCACGGGTAAGGTGGAAGAACTTGACCCGATGGAGTGGAAACGGACTTTGGATATTTGCCTCACCGGACAATTTCTATGCGCGCGACGCGCGGTACCTCTCATCAAGGCGGCCGGTGGCGGATCGCTCGTAAATTTATCGTCGGCCGCAGGGCGCTTCGGCTATGCGTTTCGCACTCCCTATGCCGCCGCCAAATGGGGCGTGATCGGCTTAACGCAATCGCTCGCCAAAGAGCTTGGTCCCGATAATATAAGGGTGAACGCGATCCTGCCGGGTATTGTCGAGGGCCCGCGCATGACCAATGTGATCAAAGCGCGTGCCGAGCAAACGGGCGTGAGTTATGCGGCGATGGAAAAGACCTATCTTGACCGCGTCTCTATGCGTCGCATGGTAACGGCTGGCGATGTTGCTGGCACCGTTCTCTTTTTACTTTCTGCTGCGGGCCGCCATATTTCAGGTCAATCGCTTGGCGTTGACGGTAATGTTGAAGCACTCTGATTGAATAGGAAATTGTGATGGCCAAGCAGCGTAAAGTTATTATCACATGCGCGATTACAGGGGCTATTCATACACCTTCCATGTCGCCGCATTTGCCCGTCACGCCAGACGAGATTGCAACTTCTGCCATTGAGGCTGCAAAGGCCGGGGCGGCTATTGTGCATCTTCATGCCCGCAACCCTGAAAACGGGCGTCCAGATCAATCGCCCGAAGCCTTTAGAAGATTTTTATCGACTATCAAAAATGCGTGCGATGGTGTGATTAATCTCACGACGGGTGGCGCGCCATCCATGACGGTTGCAGAGCGCGTTCAGCCTGCAGCCCATTTCAAACCGGAGCTTGCATCGCTCAATATGGGCTCGATGAATTTTGGACTATTCCCGATGCTGGGGCGCTTCTCTGAATTCAAGCATGAATGGGAGCCTATCGTCCTTGAAAATTCGCGCGATCTTGTGTTTCGAAATACCTTCAAAGATATCGAATATGTCCTTGCTACGTTAAAAGATGCGGGCACCCGTTTTGAATATGAGTGCTATGATACGGCGCATCTTTATAATCTCGCGCATTTTCTTGATCGCAAACTTGTGACGCCACCGCTCTTTGTTCAAACCGTCTTTGGTATCTTGGGTGGTATTGGCCCGCATCCCGATGATGTGATGCATATGAAGCGGACGGCTGATCGCTTGTTTGGTAGAGATTTCGAATGGTCGGTACTCGGCGCGGGTCGAAATCAAATGCCGATTGCCGCGATCTCAGCGGCGACCGGAGGCCATGTTCGGGTTGGTCTTGAAGATTCAATTTGGGCCGCACCGGGACGTTTAGCCGTATCCAATGCAGAACAGGTAACAATCGCGCGAGGTTTGATTGAAGGCCTCGGCCATGCGGTTGCAACACCCGACGAAGCACGGGCCATGTTGGGTCTTAAAGGCAGTACTCAGACATCGATTGATTAGTGCCCATCAAAGCGCTCGACAAAGTGATCAAATTGATCGAGCGCGGATTGCTTTTCAACGTCTGTCATAAAGGATGATTTAAACGCGTTGCGGCCGAGTTGGATGATCTCATTCCGATCCAGCTCGAGGGCCGATTGGATCGCCAGAAAATTATCGGTGATATACCCACCGAAATAGGATGGATCATCCGAATTAACACTCACCAATAGGCCCGCTTTCAACATTCGGCGCAACGGGTGTTGCGTGAGATCCGGACAGACTTGCAGTCTTTGATTGGATAGGGGGCAAACCGTCATCGGCACCTGATCATTGACCAATCGTTGAACCAGATGGGGATCTTCTAACGCGCGGTTGCCGTGATCAATGCGTTTAACCTTTAGATCGTCCAAGGCCTCGCAAACATAGGTGGGCGGGCCTTCTTCACCCGCATGGGCGACAGCAATAAACCCTTGCTGACGGGCCTCACGATAGACGCGCGAGAATTTGGAGGGTGGATGGCCCTTCTCTGATGAATCAAGACCAATCGCAAAAATATGATCGCGGCACCGGCAGGCATCCTTGAGCGTTGCAAACGCCTCTTCTTCCGGAAGATGGCGCAAGAAGCACATAATCAGTTTGGATGAGATCCCAAAATCGCGCTTGGCGCGTTCAAGCGCATCGACCAATCCGGATAGGACGGTATCAAAGGAAACACCGCGCGCCGTGTGGCCTTGGGGATCAAAAAAGATTTCAACATGCCGCACATTTTGGACGTGCATTTGGCTAAGATACGCGAATGCCAAATCAAAGAAGTCGCGTGACGTCACAAGCACCGACATGCCCGCATAATAGACGTCTAAAAAATCCTGAAGTGAGCCAAAGGCGAACGCGCGCCGAACGGCTTCGACATCCGCATAGGGAAGCTGGATGCCGTTGCGCTCCGCGAGCGCGATCATCATCTCAGGCTCCAATGTGCCTTCGATGTGAAGGTGGAGTTCGGCCTTTGGCATGGCCTCAATGAAACGGTTAAGCACGCTCATCGACACCTTTCATGTTCCACCGCACGCGTGCGGCGACCCATAAGCCTGCCTTACACCCTCCGAAGAAGGGGTAACCCCTCCTTCGGCTATCGTCAAAAAAACAATTAAGCGAGCTTGAGATTGCCAGCGCTTGTCTTGTTTTTCCGTGGATCCATAATCAGCTCATAGCTGACTTTTTGCTTTTCTTGCAGATCCTGCAATCCAGCCTGCTGGACAGCTGAAATGTGTACAAACACATCCGCGCCGCCGCCATCTGGCTGAATAAATCCATAACCTTTGGTTGCATTAAACCACTTAACAGTTCCTGTAGCCATCACGCCCTCGAAGAAATCCGTCAACCGCTGACGGATCTTGAACGTAACCTGCAAATTTCGACATGGCAATATTTTCGGAAATAAAATCGTCAAATGTCGTATTTTGAACAATTCGTCGGAATCGACCATTATCAGACTGCCGGTTTGCCAAGTGAAGATGGGTCGATTAAACAGCCTCTATTCAATTTTTGAGGCCTATTCCATGACCGCGACACTCCCTGACCGCCTTTCGATCCATCCCGACAGCCCCTTTCACAATGCTGAATTGCTTCAAAGCGGCGTTGGAATTCTCTTCAATGGCGTGGAGAAGACCAATGTCGAGGAATATTGCGTGAGCGAGGGCTGGGTCAGGGTTGCCGCCGGAACCGCGAAAGACCGTCACGGCAACGCCATGACGATCAAGCTCAAAGGCAAAGTCGAGCCGTTTTTAAAAGGCGAATAGTCGCAAGCGCCTAATTTTATCGCAGACCTCAGACCAGACCATTTTTATAAATGGTATGCGGGCCGATGTTTTTAATGTCGCGTTCGCCACAGAGCGCCATGGTGATATCCATCTCTTTTTGGATAATCTCCAAGGCGCGGGTTACGCCCGCTTCGCCGCCTGCCCCCAAACCATAAAGAAACGGCCGGCCAATAAAGGTCGACTTGGCCCCAAGCGCCAAAGCCTTGATGACGTCCTGGCCGGAGCGAATACCGCCATCGAGGTAAATCTCTGTCTTCCCGCCAACCGCTGCGACGATTTCGGGAAGCACGCGGATCGAGGATGGTGCGCCATCCAATTGCCTTCCGCCGTGGTTCGATACGATGATGCCGTCTGCACCATTGGCAACCGCCGAGCGCGCGTCCTCCGCGTCCAACACGCCTTTAACGATCACTTTGCCGCCAAATCGATCTTTGATCCAACCGACATCGCTCCAGCTCAATGTCGGGTCAAATTGCGAACCCGTCCAAGCCGAAAGCGAACTCAAATCGACGAGATTATCAACATGCCCCACAAGGTTACGAAAGGTGCGGCGGTGGGTGCCGAGCATCCCTAGCGACCACGCGGGACGCGTCGCCATCTGCCAAATATGTTTCGGGGTAAATTTGGGCGGGGCCGATAATCCATTCCGGATATCCTTGTGGCGCTGGCCTAAAATCTGCAAATCCATGGTCAAGACAAGTGCCGAGCATTTCGCAGCCTTTGTCCGGTCAATCAGGCGCTCGATAAAGCCGCGGTCGCGCATCACATAAAGCTGGAACCAAAAGGGCTTGGTCGTGTTTTCGGCGACGTCCTCAATCGAACAAATGCTCATGGTCGAGAGCGTGAAGGGAATACCGAATTTTTCGGCCGCCTTTGCCGCTTTGATTTCACCATCAGGATTTTGCATCCCCGTCAGGCCCGTCGGCGCCAGAGCCACCGGCATCGCGATCGTCTCGCCCAACATTTCGGTTTTAAGCGAGCGTCCTTCCATGTTGACGGCCACGCGCTGGCGCAACATGATTTGATGAAAATCGCTTTCATTGTTGCGGTAGGTCGTCTCGGTCCAACTGCCCGAATCCGCATAATCAAAAAACATCTTCGGAACACGACGTTTCGCGAGTTTCTTCAGATCAGCAATCGTCAGGCAGGATTGAAGGGCAGACATTTTTACATCCTCATTCGTCAAACAGGTCCTATCGGTAGTCCGATTTACCGATTTTGAGAAGTCCGTTGATGTCGTCCTCGCCCAACGAGCGCGATGCAACCGCAAATTCTGTCCAATAAACAATCAATAATTGGACATTTTAGCGATTCACGTTATCTCTATAGGGCTACTAAGCCCAAAAATGGGCATTTATAATCTTTAGGGGACACGCTTATGGCTTTAAAAAATGCCTCGCCATCGCTCTATAATGACGATTTGGCACCAAGTACCGACCGCAATTGGGGTGCGTTCAGTATTTTTAACGTCTGGACATCGGACGTGCACAGCCTTTGGGGCTACTATCTTGCCGCTAGTCTTTTTCTGATTTGCGGCAATTTCGTTAATTTCATTGTCGCGATCGGCCTCGGATCGGTGGTAATTTACTTCCTCATGAACATGGTCGGCTTGGCCGGTGTCAGAACCGGCGTTCCATATCCGGTTCTTGCCCGCGCCTCGTTCGGCATTTGGGGCGCCAATATTCCAGCCTTGGTCCGCGCCATCGTCGCGTGCTTCTGGTATGGCGCGCAGACCAGTGCGGCATCGGGCGCAATCGTCGCCCTCCTCACGCGCTCGGAAGGCATGATGGCCTTTCAACAGTCGAGCCATATGCTCGGCCATTCCACGCTTGAAGTGATTTGCTACGTGATCGTCTGGGCCCTCCAACTCCTGATCATTCAGCGGGGCATGGAAACGGTTCGCAAATTCCAAGACTGGGCCGGCCCCGCCGTTTGGCTCATGATGCTTGTCTTGGCCGTTGCTCTGACGATCCAAGCCGGTGGCATTTCCTTTGGCTCGGACATTCCGCGCGACGTTTTGCTCGACAAGACGAAGGATGCTGGAAGTTTTGGTGAACCCGGTTCGATCGGCGCGCTCTTTGCCGTTGCTGCTACGTGGATAACCTATTTCGGTGCGCTTTATCTCAACTTCTGCGATTTCTCGCGGTATGCCAAAGACGAAAAAGCACTTCGTACGGGTAATCTCTGGGGCCTGCCAATCAACCTCATTCTGTTCACCCTGGTGGCCGGCATCACAACAACGGCAGCCTTTAAGGTCTATGGTGAGGTCTTGCTTCACCCTGACCAGATCTCGGCCAAATTCGACAATTGGTTCCTCGCTTTGCTTGCTGCCTTGACGTTCGCGGTCGCGACTCTCGGCATCAATGTTGTGGCCAATTTCGTATCGCCAGCGTTCGATTTTGCTAACGTTTTTCCAAAGCAGATCGACTTTAAAAAGGGTGGTTACATCGCCGCCGGTATTGCTTTGGTGCTCTATCCGTTTGCACCATGGGAAGGCGGCGCGGCGCAGTTCGTCAATTTCATCGGCTCCACAATGGGTCCGATTTTCGGCGTGCTGATGGTCGACTATTTCCTCATCCGAAAAGGCGTTATCAATGTCGAAGCGCTTTATCAGGAACAAGGTGAATATCGCTTTGGCAATGGCTGGAATACGAAGGCCTTTATTGCCGCTGGCATCGCCGGAATTTTCTCGACGATCTTGCCGTTCTTCACGACGATCCTGCCATCCTGGTGGGGCATTTATGGCTGGTTCATTGGCGTTATCATTGCCGGTGCCGTCTATTATGTCATGCGTTCGGGCGAACCTGCGCACTAAGTAAAATTATACTCATCAATGAAGCCCGCAGCCTATCCGCTGCGGGCTTTTTTTATAGCTCTCTGTACAGTGCTTCACGATCATGGAAGATAAGGGCCGAGAGACCTTCGCCACAATGAAACGGGGAAACATCGCAATGGCTGATATCGGCGCAGATATTCTGACATGGATCGACACCCATCGCGGGCAGCTTTCCGATTGGAACCAAACCATCTGGAATTTTGCCGAAACCGCATGGCGCGAAGAGCGATCGGCTGCATGGTATGTGGCGCGTCTAAGGGAAGAAGGGTTCGATGTTGAAGAAGGCTCGGGCGGCATGCCAACGGCCTTCTCTGCGCGCTGGTCGAATGGTGATGGTCCATCCGCAATGACCTATGCCGAATATGATGCCGTCCCCGGCAATTGCCAGAAGGCAGACACTTATCGTGCGCCGCGCGAAGGGCTATCGCGCTTTGCAGGCGGCCATACAGACCCGCATTCCGCCTTGGGCATGAGCGGGCTTGGGGGGTTGTTGGCAACCAAAGCCGTGATGCAAAAGCATGGTATCAAGGGCACGCTACGCTTTATGGGCGAACCCGCAGAGAAAGTTCGCGGCTCAAAACCCATTCATGCTGCGAAGGGATATTATGACGGTCTCGACGGCATCGTCTCGTTTCATCCGTTCTATATGTTGCCGCTCAGCAATACATGCCGATGGGAAACGCATTGCGGACCGTATTACGGCGTAATTTACGAATTTCTATGCGAAGAGCCTGAATCATGGCTCGCAGATGTGGGCAAATCGTCGAGTGGCAATCCCATTCCAGCCGCGCATACCATGGCGCGTGCGCCGGGTGCGAATGATGCGGTAACGATGATGTTTACGCTCGGCAAAACCGCGCGTGATCATATGCTACCGCATTCCGGTACATGGACGGTGAACGAAACGATCCTCGCATCAGGCCAAGCAACGGCTGATAATTTGCCCGCGCAGATGGCGCAGATTATGTATGCCATGCGCGCACCTTCCCGCGAAATGCTCGATCGTATCTTGGCTGTCCTTGATCGAACGGCGAAAGCAGCGGCCCTTGCCTCCCATTGCACTGTGAAGCGTCACTGGGTTTCAAAGTCGCGGCCGGGTCTTGCCAATCATGCGATGGCGCAACGCACCTACGATCATCTTACGCGCGTCGGCGCGCCTCGCTTTGATGGTGACGCCATAATATCGGCCCACGCCATTCAAACAGAGTTAGGCTTAAAGCCGATCGCGAAGCCTTTTATTGATGCGATTGAAAAATTGCTCCCCCCGCAAGAAGCCGAAACTCTGATGCGAGCGGAAATTCCCGACTGGCAAACCCATTATACGTCTGATGACTATACAGACATGACATGGCATGCGCCCACCGTAAGGCTTTATATCGGTCGCCCTGCCTTAAAGGCACCGGATGGATTCACCTATCCGGACTGGGTGATGAATGCACTGGGGGGCCTTCGCTCGTGCATTGATCCGATGATCATAACCGCTTCAAAAACGATAGGGCTAACGCTACTCGACATTATCAGCGACGCAACGCTTCGTGCGTCGGCGCGCGAGGAGTTCAATACCCGAACCGGTGGCGGTGTTGGTGGTGAAAAATGGGAAGCGCCTTGGTGCGATTACCCTGCCCCGATTGAACATCCTTGGCCACGCTATATTCAGACATCGCGCGGTCATGAATGGTGGATTCCAGAAACGGCCACCGATCGAGCAATGCACCGTTGACGCGTAATACTGGACCTTCGGGTAAAAGCAGGGAATGATCGTGCAACGAATCTGTTTGCTTTGTGATTAGGACTTCCGTGTCAGCCCATTGGAATCATACGCCGTCCGGGAAAAAGCGCCTTCGCGGACTTGGAATTCATCTTCCCGGCACGCCGGGAACCTGCAATGCCATTACTGATGTTGGTGGTGTAGAAGTCGGTTACACGACGCTGATATCGGGAGACGGCCCGCGCGTGGTTGGCGAGGGTCCTATCCGTACCGGTGTCACGGCGATCTTGCCGCGGGGACGAGATGATCCGCAAACGGCGTGCGCGGCGGGATGCTATTCCTTCAATGGCAATGGCGAATTGACCGGTTTGCACTGGGTCGAGGAATCGGGCGAACTGACAACACCTATTACGTTGACGAATACCCATAGCTGCGGCGTTGCACGTGATGCCACCATTCAATGGCTCGTCACCCGAAAAGATCAGCCCGCCCAAGATTGGGGCCTGCCGGTGGCTGGTGAAACCTATGATGGCGAGCTCAATGACATCAACGGATTTCACGTCAAAGCGGAACATGTCATCCAAGCATTAGACAATGCGCGTGGCGGGCCAATTGAACTAGGTAGCGTTGGTGGCGGCACTGGCATGCTAACTTTTGATTTTAAGGCCGGCTCCGGTTCGGCATCCCGCCTTGTATCCATCGCCGGTGAAACATTTACAGTCGGGGCATTCGTGCAATCCAATTTTGGACGTCGCTACGAAATGATTGTTGATGGTCATCGCATCGGCAAAGAAATGCCGGGTGGCGAATTGCGTGGGCGCCCCGTCGGATCCATCATCACCGTGATAGCGACCGATGCGCCTTTATTGCCGCATCAATTAAAGCGGTTGGCACGTCGCGTGCCCGTTGGTATCGCACGAACCGGCGGCATTGGTCATAATGGATCAGGCGATATTTTTATTGCATTTTCGACCGCCAACCACGAAGCCTTTTCTGCGAGCTCCGCAATGGTATCAATGCGCACTTTGGCAACAGGGCGAACAATTGATGCTTTATTCGAAGCGACCGCGCAAGCAACAGAAGAAGCTATTCTTGATTCCATCATCGCGAATGAAACGATGACTGGCGCCGATGGAAATACGGCTATCGGGATCGATCATGACCGCTTGCTGTCCTTACTGGTCTGAGTGAGTAACCGCCTTAATGGAAACGGAAAAATATTACGATCCCGATTGGCGTGACCGCTTGTTCCAGCGATGGCATGGCGTCGATGTCGAAGGAATTTTACCGGTTGCGGCTATCGCATCTGCTGAGCTAGCGGCCACCGCGCGCGGCACCTTTTACCAACCCATCCCCGTTCGCTATCTCAAGCGCATCTTAAAAAGTGCAAAGGCAACAGGCATCCCGTTCCGCAATTTTGTTGATATGGGCTGCGGTAAAGGCAAGGCCTGTTTATATATGGGGCGAACGGGCGCATTTCGACGGGTAGTCGGGGTTGAAATATCATCACCCCTCATTTCGATTGCACGTGATAATAGAATTCAAATGGGTGGCACGTCGCAGGTCGAATTCGTTCAAGCCGATGCCCAAACCTATCTGCTGCCGGACGGTCCGACTCTCGTCTTTTTGTTCAATCCTTTTGATGCGATCGCAATGTCGCGGTTTATTTCTTTTAATCGCCGGCATTTCCAAAGGCACGGCTCCATCATTGCCTATGCCTTTGATATTGATCGCGAAGTTTTAAAAAACCACGGCTTCAAAGTGCTTTGGCGCGACAACAAAAACCGCCTGTCCTTCCACGCCATCTCATAATTTTATCACCGCATCGCAAAAAACGACTGTTTAAGCGGTGATCCGTTCGCTAGACAACCCGTAGGTGCAATTGGACTTTGGATTTCGTCCAATTTCCTCCCATCTGTGACTTTCATCCCCGGCCGAGTTTCTCGCCGGGGATTTTTTTGTTTAGCGTCCGACGAATCTGCCCGTTTTCAGGCCAGGGCAAACGGCAAATAACATTACGTTACGTCATTTAAAGGTATCCTAATACTAACGGCTCTGATAGCATGAGATATCATTAATAGTCGGGTGGCCTATGGTTTATGATTTAACTCTCGACCGCAGATCATGGGTCTTAGGCGCTGCCGTTTGGACATCCGCCTTATTTGGTCGCGTGTCCAACGCGGCGCAATCTTTTCCGGCACTACGCTCGCTTGCTTCAACCAAAGGCCTTATTTTTGGCGGCGCAACCAATACTAGAGAGATCGATCACGATCCGGAATTTGCGTCCTTCTTTGGTCAACAATGCGGCATGCTTTTTCCAACCGGGGAGTTCCAATGGGGAAACGTACAAAAGCAACGCAATGATCCATATGACTTTAAGAATGGCGACCGCCTTGTAGCCTTTGCACAGAGTCAGGCAATGACCATTCATGGTCACGCTTTGCTGTATTATCGGGCAACACCAAAATGGTTGGAGGAGGAAGAGCGCGATGGGCGCATCTTGATTGAAAACCATATTCAAACGGTTGCAAGCCATTATCGCGGGAAGCTTCATTCTTGGGATGTTGTCAATGAAACGATTGATCCTCAAAGTCCGCGACAGGACGGATTGCGTGAGACGACTCTGTTAAAAAAATTCGGCCCTGATTTCATTGAGCGTGCCTTTCATCTTGCCGCGGAATATGACCCCCATTCGCTTCGCATGTTTAGCGAAGCGGCTCTGGAATGCCGGGGTGAACGATATGAAAAGTTACGCCAACTCGTGCTCGAAACGCTCAATCGATTAATACGCCAAAGAGTCCCCGTTCAGGCCATAGCCATTCACGGCCACCTGAATGCCTCTTTTGATGGCGAGGCCTTCGAGACCTTTCTGAAAGATTGCTCGAGCCTAGGATTAAAAATTATGCTTACTGAGCTCGATGTTATCGATGCCAAATTGCCGTCCGACGTGCATCAAAGAGACATTGTTGCGGCGAAAATGACCCAGGAATTTCTCGACGTTGTTCTTGCCAATCATAATACAATCGGTCTGACGTGTTTTGGGCTTAGTGATCGTTACACCTGGGTAAAAACATACGCTCCACGCCAAGATGGGCTTCCGGTTCGTCCCCTCCCCTTTGATACCGACTTTAATCCAAAACCAATGGCATTCACCATTGCTGACGCAATACGACGCGCGCCAACCCGCGGCGTTAAAAAAAGCCCATAACGATGTTTATGCTGTTTATGTGATAAGGACATCAAGGGCTAAAGGAATGCCCAATGATGTCCCTTTAGCCCTAATGGCCTCTGTTTTTTAACAGAGCGCCCACGTTTACGTACCAATTCTTAAACCTGATTACCGCGCTTTTTGGCCAAATAAGACCGCTTGAGCGTCCTTGTCGGTGGCTAAATTATATTTATTGGGTGCGTCAGCGCCTGCGGCAAGGCCACGTTCGACCGCCGGACGCGCTATCAAGGCTTCATACCAACGCTTCAAATGAGGAAAGTCTTCGAGCTTTTGACCGATACGTTCATGTCCCTTTACCCAACCAACCGAAGCCATATCGGCAATCGAATAATCACCCGCCAAATATTCATGCTTGGCGAGTTGGCGATCCATGACGCCATAGAGGCGATTAACCTCATTGGTGTAGCGGTTGATGCCGTATTCAACTTTTTCCGGCGCGTAGATGCGGAAGTGATTGGCTTGACCAGACATTGGTCCCAAACCACCCACTTGCCAGAAGAGCCATTCTTCAACGGCGACGCGTTTACGCTCATCCGTTGGATAGAATTTACCCGTCTTGCGACCAAGATATTGCAAAATCGCACCCGACTCGAAAATCGAGATCGGTTGGCCATCCGGCCCATTGGGGTCGACAATGGCTGGAATGCGGTTGTTCGGTGAAATCGCCAAAAATTCGGGCTTGAATTGATCGCCCTTGCCTATGTTCACAATATGAAGATTGTAGGGTAGCGCGCATTCTTCCAACATGATCGAGATTTTTTGACCGTTGGGCGTTGGCCAATAGTAAAGATCGATGGCGTTTTTTGGGCTCTCGGACATTTGATTTCTCCTCGATTGCAGCAAAAATTCAGAGTTTCTTTTTAAAGCCTAGATGAGACTGAGCATAACCCAATCGGTCATAAAAGCGATGCGCATCCTTACGCTTATGACTGGATGTCAGTTGGGCGACGACCACACCCCATTGGCGAGATTGGTCCTCGGCATATGCCATCATCGCAGCGCCAATGCCACGGTTACGATGGGTTTCTGCTATCTGAATGGAACGAAATAGAACTTGGGGGCGCCCACGTCCCGTCAGCCCGACGAGAACGGTGGCGATCATGCTGCCGATAAGAATGCCTTGCTCCTCGGCCACCAACAAATGCTCGCCCGGATCGGCGAGCAGTACATCTATGGCTTTCTCATAAGCAGGTCTATTTTCAGGCGTCCACGCATCACCATGGCCGCCAATTTCATCGGCTTCATGAAGGGCGATAATGGCCGGAAGATCAGCCTTTATCGCCTTTCGAAAAACGACCTTGTCGTTCATCCGGCCTTCCGGGATTCAGCCGTCAGCAATGTCGAGGGCGGGGCAAAATGTGGCAGAGCGGATAAACGGTCCATCCAAGCGCGTATGGCTGGATAGGCACTGAGGTCTTCACCACTTTCATCGGCGAATATGACGACGCCGAACAGATCAATATCCGCAATGGTTGGTTGCGCACCTGCGAGCCAATGATGGCCTGACGCAAACCACTGCTCGAGCGTATCAAGAGCAGCTTTTCGCTCTGCTTCATACATCGCCACTTGCGGCGCTTCTAACTGGCGGAACCCCCGCTTCCATCCGCGCAAGCGATAGATTGGCGCGTCGAGCTTGTCCCATCCCCAGAACAGCCATTCGCGGGCGCGGAGGCGATCATCCAACGTCGCGCCGCCGAATTGTCCGGTCTTGTCGGCGAGATAATCGAGGATGGCGCCCGATTGGCAAAGGGCCCGGCCATTTGATGTATCGACCAAAGCAGGCACCTGACCGAAGCGATTGATCGCTAAAAACTCTGGAGTCTTATGGTCACCCGCGCGCAAATTGACGCTGATATAGTCAAAGGCTTCGCCACAAAGTGTGAGCATCAGCCCGATTTTATAGGTCGGCCCGGACATAAAGAAACCGTGGAGAGCGTAACGAGCAGTCATAGGATATCCTTCATGGTTTAAGGCACCGTTGCATTCTTCATCGAATACAACCCAAATTTTTCAAACGTGCGACACTCTTTCAAGGATGTCGAATGCTTAGTAGAATAGCTGGCACTTTAAATTCCAAGCTTTGATTTCAATAAATCATTGACCGCTTGCGGATTGGCCTTCCCGCCCGTTTCTTTCATTACCATGCCGACGAACCAACCGATCATCGTCGGCTTGGCTTGGGCCTGCGCAACCTTATCGGGATTGGCCGCAATGACCGCGTCAATCGCTTTTTCAATGGCGCCCGTATCGGTAACCTGCTTCATGCCGCGAGCTTCAACAACCTGCCGCGGGTCGCCACCTTCGGTCCAGATGATCTCGAACAAATCTTTCGCAAGCTTGCCCGAAATGACATTCTCACTGATGAGATCAACAATCGCGCCAAGCTGATCGGCAGAGACAGGCGATGTTGCGACCGTCTTGCCTTCTTTGTTGAGCCGTCCAAAGAGTTCGTTGATTACCCAATTGGCAGCAAGCTTACCATCGCGGCCTTTTGCAACCGCTTCAAAATAATCCGCCTGATCGCGCTCAGCGATCAAAACGCCCGCATCATAAGCCGTCAAACCATAGGTTTTGATGAAGCGCGCCTTCTTGTCGTCCGGTAGCTCGGGCAAATGCCGCGCTAACTCGTAGACATAGTCTTGCGTGAATTCGAGCGGCAACAAATCCGGATCAGGGAAATAGCGATAATCATGGGCTTCCTCTTTCGAGCGCATCGAACGGGTTTCGCCCTTCGACGCATCATAAAGACGGGTCTCCTGATCAATCTTACCGCCATCTTCTAAAATGCCGATTTGGCGGCGCGCCTCATACTCAATTGCCTGCCCCATAAAGCGGATCGAATTGACATTTTTAATTTCGCACCGCGTGCCAAATCCTTCACCCGGACGGCGAACAGAGACGTTCACATCGGCACGCAAGGAGCCTTCATCCATATTGCCGTCGCATGTGCCGAGATAGCGCAAAATCGTGCGCAGCTTCGTGACATAGGCGCGCGCTTCTTCGGATGAGCGCATATCGGGCTTCGAGACGATTTCCATCAGTGCAACGCCCGAGCGATTCAAATCAACGAAGCTCAATGATGGCGACTGATCATGCAGCGATTTGCCCGCGTCTTGTTCCAGATGCAGGCGTTCAATGCCGACCGTGATCTGGCCACCGCTTTCTGGCAAATCGACGATGACTTCGCCTTCACCGACGATGGGGCTTTTATACTGCGAAATCTGATAGCCTTGCGGCAGATCCGGATAGAAATAATTCTTGCGGTCAAATACCGAGCGGAGATTGATCTGTGCCTTCAGCCCCAAGCCGGTGCGGATGGCTTGCGCGACGCATTCCTCGTTGATCACGGGCAACATGCCCGGCATGGCCGCGTCGACCAGCGAGACATGGCTGTTGGGCTCGCCGCCATATTCGGCTGATGCTCCGGAAAAGAGCTTCGCATGCGAGGTAACTTGCGCATGGATTTCGAGGCCAATAATGACCTCCCAATCGCCCGTTGCGCCCTTGATGAGCTTTTTAGGGTCAAGCGTTCTGGTATCCACGATCGCGTTCATACGGGTAGCCTCAACATTCCACTGAATCGACCCCTGTTTTGCTTGCCCCAATGCATCCGGTCAAGGGCTAACCTTGCTTTACAGGGCTAGGTCGCTGTTCTAATCTCTGGGGTGAAGTGACCTTGGCCGCTCGCAATGAGGCCCCGCCATGAACCGTCCTGTGATTCCGCGTATGAGTATCGATGCTTTCCTAGCCTGGGCCGATCGGCAAGACGGGCGGTATGAACTTGTGCGAGGCCGTCCCGTGATGATGAACCAGACCTCATGGAATCATTCAAAAATTACGACCAACTTGCTTTCAGTCTTGTTACAATCGGTTGATCGAGACGTTTATCATATAGCCTCAGGCGATTTTGCGCTTCAAACAGGTGTCGATACGGTTCGACTGGCGGACATTATGGTTACGCCCTCAAATCGTTCCGCAAAAGATCACCGCACGGACGAAGCCGTTGTGCTCATCGAAATTCTATCGCCCTCGACCGCGACGGATGATTTTGGTGACAAGCAGCGTGAATATCTCGCGCTATCTTCGCTTCAGGCCTATTTAATCGTCGCGCAAGACACGGTGTGTGTATGGGCTTGGATTAAAGGGGAAGAGGGTTTCCCGCAAAAGCCGGAGTTTATCGAAACGCGGGACGGGGCGATCACCCTGCCCGCTTTCGGGCTATCGATTAAACTTGAGGCGATTTATCGGAACGTCGCGCATTAATACGCGCTGCGCTGTAGCCGATGATGCTCCAGCCATAGCCAGCCAAAACACGAAAGAGAGCGTGAGCGCCACCAAAAATATACCCACCTTCAAACCAAGAAATATCGAGCATTCGAAGCACGAATGTGACAACAGTACCCGCAAGTCCGGCGGCAAGCCCCGCCAAAATCAATTTGCCGAATTGATTGGCCTTCCACCCCATTAACAAGCCGATGCCAACCACGAAGGGATCAAAGATCGCCTCGAGAATAAGCCATGTGAAGGGCTTTAGCCCCTCATAGAGCGCTTCATAAAGCGGCATCAGGCCCACCAAGCTTCTGGAAGCTTCGTCCTGCCTGCTGCTTGTTCTATAACTTCACCGAGCGAGAACAAGGTTTCCTCATCAAAAGGACGACCAATCAGCTGCAAGCCTAATGGTAACCCGTCGGACGATAGACCCGCAGGAACGGCCAAGCCGGGAAGACCTGCCATGTTTACGGTCACGGTAAACACATCGTTCAAATACATCTCGACTGGATCCGCACCGCTCTTCTCGCCGATACCAAAGGCAGGGGATGGTGTAGCAGGCGTTAGCACGGCATCCACACCGGATGCATAGGCCTTCTCGAAGTCCTGCTTGATCAGCGTGCGGATTTGCTGCGCACGCACATAATAGGCGTCGTAATAGCCAGCCGAAAGCACATAGGTGCCAATCATGATGCGACGCCGCACTTCGGGGCCGAAGCCTGCGGCGCGGGTTTTTTCATACATTTCGGTAATGTCTTTGCCCGGAACGCGCAGGCCATAGCGAACACCATCATAGCGCGCGAGGTTCGAGGACGCTTCGGCGGGTGCGACAATGTAATAGGCCGGCAATGCATATTTCGTGTGCGGTAGCGAGATTTCGACAATCTCTGCACCGGCAGCGCGAAGCATATCAGCGCCCTTGGTCCAAAGCGCGTCGATTTCAGCCGACATGCCTTCTACCCGGTACTCCTTTGGAATGCCGATCTTCATGCCCTTCACGGAGCGCCCAATCGCAGCCTCGTAATCGGGAACAGCGCGATCCACCGACGTTGTATCTTTTGCATCATGGCCGGCCATGGAACGGAGCATAATCGCCGTATCCCGAACGGTACGGGCAATCGGCCCGGCCTGATCGAGCGAGGAAGCGAAGGCGACAATGCCCCAACGCGAACAGCGTCCATAGGTCGGCTTGATGCCAACGGTCCCGGTAAAGGCTGCGGGCTGGCGAATAGAGCCGCCCGTATCGGTTGCCGTAGCCCCAAGGCAAAGCCCGGCTGCAACAGCCGAGGCCGAACCGCCCGACGAGCCACCTGGAACAAGCAAGCCTTTTTTATCACCAGAGAGTGCGGCTTTGGCGTTTTCAGCCGACCAATTGGGCGGCGTCCACGGCGAGGCAACAGGACCGAAGGAAGAGGATTCATTCGATGAACCCATCGCAAACTCATCATTCGATAATTTGCCGAGCATCACCGCGCCATCGCGCCATAATTGGCTTGAGACGGTTGATTCATATTGCGGCACAAAATTAGCCAGAATATTCGAACATGCCGTCGTGCGAACGCCTTTGGTTGCGTAAAGATCCTTAATGCCGAGCGGAATACCCTCGAGCGGCCCTGCCTCGCCTTTAGCAATTTTCTCGTCGGATGCTTGCGCCATAGCACGCGCTTGATCGGGCGTTTCGAGGACGTAAGCGCCAAGCGGGCGCGCGGCTTCAACGGCGGCGATATGAGCCTGCGTCAATTCAACCGAAGAAATCTTTTTAGCCTTCAGCGCATCACGCGCATCGGCCAGGGTCATGTGGGTAAGGTCGGTCATGATGGCGCCTATTCGACGACTTTAGGAACAAGAAAATAATGGTCTTCGGTCATCGGCGCATTGCCTGTGACCGTTTCTGGATATCCGCCATCGCTCACCTGATCGACACGCTTCTTCATCGCCATAGGCGTTACGGAGGTCATTGGCTCGACGCCCGTGACATCCACTTCCCCGAGTTGCTCGACAAAGGATAGCATGGCGTTAAGTTCGCCCATCAGATGGGGGACTTCCTCATCGGTAACGGCAATGCGCGCCAATCGCGCAATTCGCCGGACAGTAGCCTGATCAACAGACATGATAACTCCAGAGCAAGGGTCAGGATTCGAATATGCCGCCTATAGCACCCGCGCGGGAAGCGCCGCAATGGAGGATCCGGGCGTTTCGACTTGGTATCGGACGGCGAGGCATGCTAACCCCGCTTTATGGATGAAAAAAACCGCTCCGATGCCGCCTTTAACCTCGCTTTGCCGCGCGGTTCGCGTCTTATGGGGCTGGATTTGGGGACAAAAACCATCGGTCTCGCCCTTTCGGACGTCGAGCGCCGTATTGCAACACCGCTTGAAACGATTCGTCGGGTCAAATTCACGGCGGATGCCACGGCATTGCTTGGACTGGCAGAAAAGCACGGGGTAGCGGCGCTGGTAATTGGTCTTCCGCTCAATATGGACGGCAGCGAAGGCCCCCGCGCTCAGGCAACAAGAGCTTTTGTTCGTAATTTATCGGCCCTCTCGCCCCTTCCGGTTCTGTTTCAAGACGAAAGACTTTCGACCGCCGCCGTTACGCGAACCTTGATTGACGCCGATGCTTCGCGCTCTCGGCGAGCAGAATTGGTCGATAAATTGGCCGCCGCCTATATCCTGCAATCATTTATCGATCGGGTTAACACCACAAATTCCTCCTTCTAACCTCTAATTTCCGGTTGCTTGAATCTGCCAATGTCCGCTTTTCCAAATCTCTTGACGGTTTTTCTCGTTATCGCCGTTGGCGCTGCATTGCGGGGCACAGGCGCCATCGTTCAGGAGAATTGGCGCGGGTTTGAGCGGATTACCTATTTTGTTCTTTTCCCGGCGATGTTGATGTCAACAATGGCAACCGCCGACCTCGCGGCCACGCCTTTTATAGCCGTTGGTGCCACTCTGGTTTTATCGCTGCTTACCGTTGCGGCCCTTCTGCTCATTTTGCGGCCATGGCTCGCCCGCTGGCTTGATATGGATGGCCCCTCATTCAGTTCCGTATTTCAAGGATCGATCCGCTGGAACTCGTTTGTCGCTTTTGCCATGGCATCGAGCCTTTACGGAAAACAAGGTGCCGCCCTTTGCGCTGTTGCCATTGCAGCGATGATTCCGTTACTTAACGTGTTAGCGGTAGGTGTTTTAGCCCGTTATGCAGCAGCAAAACGACCAACACCGGCAGATTTTTTTAAAACGCTGATCAAGAACCCCTTCATCTGGTCCTGTCTGATCGGATTAGCGCTACGCCCCATTATCAGTTTTGTTCCGACGGCCCTGTTTGCACCGCTGGCGATGATTGGCCAAACCTCGCTTGCGGCGGGGTTGCTTGCCGCCGGTTCAGGTCTTGAATTGGCAGCCCTCCGGCGACCGACGCTCCATCATCTTGTTCCAAGCATCGCTAAACTCGTCGCCATGCCACTTATCGCGAGTTTTTTCGCCGCGCTGTTCAATGTTTCGGGAGTACCGCTGGCCGTCACGTTACTTTGCATGGCTGTGCCAACCGCCAGTGCATCCTATATTTTAGCCAAGCAGCTGGGCGGTAATGCCATTCTGATGGCCGAGATTTTGACCCTGCAAACCTTGGGGGCGATGGTATCGATGCCTGTCCTATTGGCCAGTCTCGGATAAAATCGAAGATCAATCCTCGATCCAATAATTGAATATTTTCGATCGATTTAGCGCTTATAATTTCCATTTAACATGTAAATATCAGCATTTTTCGTGTCAATTTTAAAAATTGACCGTATCTCACTCTGCGTCAGGTCGACGAAGTTAGCGTCGCGTACGTCGACTTGATCAAATTTTAAAATGGTCGTAACACAACTTAAAGGGATTTATATTCTATATTTCCTGCATAGATTGTAGAATGTCTTCCCGGAAGAGCGTGTGGTTTAGTTCGGCGTATATCGTAATTCATCCCGCCAAAAAGGTTTAAACACATGGTTGCCATCGCCTTCAAGAAAACATCGGACGCATCCAATAGCGAAATCACAGCGATTGATTCCGCACCAATTTTAACAAACGGAACAGAGCGCGAGGAAATTGCGCTTTATCTCGCGCAAATGACGGGCGAACTTGCCGCTCTCGCCCGCAGCGCCCAATATGACCTTCTCGGTTATTTCCTTGAAATGGCTCGGATCGAAGCCAAAGGACATGCCGGTGTGTTGAGAGCGCCTAACTGATTCGATTGGAATAAGATTGAGCGCTGGCCGATACGAGACCGCCGCTGCCGCGCTCAATCGCGCCCTCTAATTCTAGTTCGAGTAAGATTGTTTGTACCATTGCCGCGCTATGGCCCGTTAAACGAACCAAATCGTCAATGGAAATTGGGGATGGCCCCATCAGTTGTAAAATTTGATGCTTAGGCTTTTGTACTGCGTATCCCGTTAAGGTCCCGTTGTCGTCATCCTCCAAGGCAACGGGATCAATTTTTTTCGGCGCCGATCTAGCGCTATTGACCTCGCGAAACCCTTTTTCATCCAGGTCCAATTCGTCCCAGAAGGGCTCGTCAGCCGAATGTTCACCGGATTCGTAAGCCTGCGGCGGCCAATCTTCGCGCCCCAACATGGGCGCTAAAGCAGCCATTACATGTTCAACGGAACCGATGAGCGTTGCGCCTTCCCGGATCAAATCATTGGTTCCCTCAGCCCGTGGATCAAGCGGCGAGCCTGGAACAGCGAACACATCCCTGCCCTGCTCCGTCGCAAAGCGGGCCGTTATCAACGACCCAGATCGTAACGCGGCTTCGACCACAATCACCCCTAAAGAAAGACCGGAAATAACGCGGTTTCTTCGCGGAAAATCGCGCCCTCGAGGCTCCCACCCCATCGGCATTTCGGAAATGGCGGCGCCGGTTTCCAAAATGAGGTCCAATAATTCGATATTTTCGCTCGGATAGACTTTATCGTGTCCACCTGCGAGCACAGCAACGGTACCTGTGGTCAAAGACGCGCGATGCGCGTGAGAATCAATGCCACGTGCGAGTCCCGATATGACGACGCAATGGGCGCGGCCTAGTCCCTCGGCCAGTATTTCTGCCATTTTCAATCCGCCGCCCGATGCGTTTCGGGAACCAACAATCGCAACCGTTGGACGCTCAAACAAAGCGGCGTTTCCGCGAAGTCCGATCATTGGCGGCGCAGAATCGATCATTCGTAACAGGCGCGGATAATCAGGTTCGCCCATCGCAATAAACCGTACGCCATAACGGGAGGCGACGGCTATTTCGTCTTCGGCCTCAGCGACGGTTGTGACGCGGCCAATGCGGCCTTGATGGGCAAGAAGCGATGGGAGTGCGTCCAGCGCTTCTCCCGCACCACCATATCGATTAATTAAGGTACGAAAGGTTCGAGGGCCAACGCCTTCGGTACGTGACAGGCGAAGCCAATCAAGCCTTTGGCGATCCGTTAGTTTGTGTCCCACCGCTTGGTCGCTCATTTTTTGATCCGATACGGCCTTCGGTTCCATTTAATAAACGAGCAATATTGGCGCGATGCATCCACCAAAGTACAACTGTCATAAAATACAGGGTCACAGCGATTGGCAGGCCGTCTAAATAATACGCAATGAGGGGCGACACGAGACTGGCGACAAGCGCAGACAACGACGAGTAACGGGTGATAAAAGCGGTCAGCAACCACAGGGCGGCAAAGCCAAGTGCTGCGGGCCAAACCAGCGCAAGGGTGACGCCCAAATAGGTGGCCACACCCTTTCCACCTTTAAACCGCAACCACACGGGAAAAAGATGGCCAAAAAAGGCGGTAAGGCCTGCAAGAAGCGTAAAATCAGATCCGACGAAGGTGGCGACAACCAATACCGCAACAGTTCCCTTGAGCATGTCACCTAGAAGGGTCGCAGCAGCCAGACCTTTTCGGCCGGTCCGCAGGACATTGGTAGCCCCAATATTACCCGAGCCGATTTGCCGTAAATCACCCGCGCCAAAAAAACGGGTTAGCAGGACGCCAAAAGGGATCGAACCGAGCAGATAGCCGATTAAGGCTGAGGCAATGATCGCTTCGTATCCTAGCATCGGCCAATCCTTTTCAAATGATCAGGCTTCATGAACAATGTGACCGCCAACCATTGTCATATGCACGCGCCCCTGAAGCCGCGCGCCATCGAATGGAGTATTTTTACAGCGTGAATGAAGCGTTTCAGGATCAAGAACAAACGGCTCGTCCGGATCAAAAAGAATAAGATCAGCCGGAGCGCCTTTTAAAAGGCGTCCTTGCGGTAATCCAATTAGATTGGCAGGCCGCGTTGACAGCGCTTGCAAAAGGCGCGGCAACGCAACGTCGTCGCTGTGCACCAGGCGTAAGGCTGCCGATAACAAAGTTTCTAAACCAATGGCACCATCCGCGCATTCCGCAAAGGGTTGGCGCTTGGTTTCAACATCTTGCGGATTGTGATCGGATACGATGACATCGATCAGACCCGACGCAACACCCTCAACCATTGCGCGGCGATCATCTTCATCGCGCAAGGGCGGCGATAATTTCAAGAAGGTGCGATAGGTACTGATATCGTTTTCGTTCAAGGTGAGATTGTTAATCGACACACCGCAGGTCACGGGTAGGCCTTCGGCCTTTGCTCTTGCAATAATATCAAGCGATGCCGCGCATGAAATCATGGCGGCATGATAACGGCCGCCCGTTAAGCGAACGAGGCTGATGTCTCGCTCCAGCATAATCGTTTCCGCTTCCCGCGGGATGCCAGGCAGACCTAAGCGACTTGACAGTTCGCTTTCATTCATCACCCCACCGTCAGCAAGGGTCGCGTCTTCGAGATGGTGGACAATCAAGGCGCCAAAGTCACGCGCATAAGTGAGCGCGCGACGCATGACTTGCGCATTGGCAATGGACCGCGCGCCATCGGTAAAAAATACGGCGCCAGCCTCTTTCAAAAGGCCGATTTCGGTCATCTCTTTACCATTGAGACCTTTGGTTAAGGCGGCCGCCGGAAGCAACCGAATGCCGGCTTTTTCACGCGCGCGCCGAACGAGATAATCAACGACCGCCGGATCATCCACCGGAGGATTGGTTTCCGGCATGGAAACCACCGTTGTCACACCGCCAGCGGCTGCAGCACGACTAGCCGAAGACAGTGTTTCGCGATGCTCGGCACCGGGTTCACCAACAAAGGCTCGCAAATCAACCAAGCCCGGCGATAGGGTGCGGCCACGACCATCAATGACCAACGCACCTTCAGGCGGAGCCGAGGCGTCAATCGTCCGTCCCCAAGCATGAATAGCGCCGTTCTCGACCGCCAATGAACCATCGGTCTCAGTGGCGGTGAGAGGATCAACGAGATGAGCGTTTATTATGAGGACGGGACGCGGCGTCGTCATGCGTGCACCTCACTGTTGGGGAGATGACGGGACAGCGCTTCAAGAACCGCCATGCGAACGGCAACGCCCATTTCGACCTGCTCGCGAATGAGCGATTGCGCGCCATCGGCAATATCAGACGCAATCTCTACGCCCCGGTTCATCGGGCCGGGATGCATCACAAGCGCATCCGGTTTGGCAAGCGCGAGCTTTTCGGAATCCAATCCAAAATAGCGAAAATATTCTTTGACCGATGGAACGAAAGATCCGTTCATCCGCTCTCTCTGCAGGCGCAACATCATGACGATATCGGCGTCTTTCAGGCCTTCGCGCATATTGTTAAAAACCTTGGCACCCATATTTTCGATGCCGGTCGGCAAAAGCGTCGATGGACCGACGACGCGCACATCGGCGCCAAGTGCATTGAGCAAAATAAGATTGGAGCGCGCGACACGCGAATGCAGAATGTCACCACAAATGGCAACAACAAGGCCGCGGATACGGCCCTTATTGCGCCTGATGGTCAACGCATCAAGCAGCGCTTGCGTCGGATGTTCGTGCTGACCGTCGCCAGCATTGATGACCGAGCAATCGACTTTTCGGGCCAAAAGTTGGACGGCACCCGCCGAATGATGCCGGACCACAATTAAATCTGGTCGCATGGCATTGAGCGTCATCGCGGTATCAATCAGCGTCTCCCCCTTTTTAATAGAGGATGAGCCAACCGACATGTTCATGACGTCGGCACCGAGCCGTTTTCCGGCCAGTTCAAACGAGGCTTGGGTGCGCGTTGAGGCTTCAAAAAACAGATTAATCTGCGTTCTGCCCCTTAAAGTGGCCTTTTTCTTCTCGATTTGACGAGAAACCTCAACGGCTTCATCGGCTAAATCCAGAAGTTGAATAATGTCATCAGGCGCCAATCCCTCGATGCCGAGAAGATGACGGTGTGGAAAAAGCCGGCCCGGGGCGGTCAAATTGCTCATTAAAAGTCGGCTATAGAGGGGAGTGAGGCAGCAATCAAGCGGTTCGATGCGATGCTTGAAAGGCCTGTGTGGATTAATTTAACCAAAGCTTGCCCTTGACGCGCCGCCATTCGCTTGCGACATGAGGCCTCCAATAGAGCAGTCCTGCTAGGTTTTTCAAAGCGCTAGGGAATTTACGCATGAAGGTTGTCGTCGTCGAATCGCCCGCTAAGGCCAAGACGATCAACAAATATCTTGGAAAAGGCTACGAGGTGATTGCCTCGTTCGGCCATATCCGAGATTTGCCTCCAAAGGACGGCTCCGTTGATCCTGAGAAGGATTTTGACATGACCTGGGAGGTCGACAGCAAGGCCTCCAAGCGCGTTTCCGACATTGTAAACCTTGTCAAAGGCTCCGACGGCCTCATTCTCGCAACCGATCCGGATCGCGAAGGAGAAGCCATTTCGTGGCACATTGTTGAAGCACTCAATAATCGCCGCGCTTTAAAGGGCGTGCCCGTCGAACGCGTTACCTTCAACGCTATCACGAAAGACGCCGTTCTCGACGCGATGGCGCATCCGCGCCAAGTGGATCAAGCGCTAGTCGATGCGTATCTCGCGCGCCGCGCTCTCGATTATCTCGTAGGCTTCCGCCTGTCGCCCGTTTTATGGCGAAAGCTGCCAGGCGCACGTTCGGCAGGTCGCGTTCAATCGGTCGCTTTAAGACTTGTTTGTGAGCGTGAACGCGAAATCGACACTTTCATTACGCGCGAATATTGGTCACTGCTTGCCAAACTCACGACCGCTGCGGGACAAGAGTTTGACGCACGCCTTGTTGGGGCGAACGGCAAAAAGATAGCGCGCCTTGATATTGGCTCTGGCAAAGAAGCTGAGGCTTTTAAAAAGGATCTTGAGTCAGCGTCCTTCACCGTAACATCGGTTGAATCGAAACCGGCCAAACGTCACCCCTACCCGCCTTTCACCACGTCGACCTTGCAGCAAGAAGCCAGCCGCAAATTGGGGCTCGCTCCAGCGCGCACGATGCAGCTCGCACAGCGTCTTTATGAAGGCGTCGATATCGGTGGTGAAACCGTTGGCCTGATTACCTATATGCGTACCGACGGTATCGATATGGCGCCTGAAGCTGTTGGTGCCGTTCGCCGTATGATCGAAAAAGAATTCGGTAGCGTTTACCTTCCCGGCGTGCCTCGGAAATATTCTTCCAAGCAGAAGAATGCCCAAGAAGCGCATGAAGCAATCCGCCCGACGGATATTTCCCGTCATCCCAAACAAGTCGCCAAGCTGATCGATGCCGAACAAGCCAAACTCTATGAATTGATTTGGACGCGCACGCTCGCCTGCCAAATGGAATCCGCTGAGTTTGAACGCACGAGCGTTGATATTTTGGCCGAAGCAGGCTCTCGCAAGCTTGATCTCAAAGCGACCGGACAGGTTGTAACCTTTGACGGCTTTTTGAAACTCTACCAAGAATCGCGCGACGACGACGCGGAAGATGAAGATGCGCGCCGTCTGCCGCCGATGAAGCAAGGTGAAAAACTTGCCAAGCGCGAGATCAAAGCCGATCAACATTTCACCGAACCGCCACCGCGTTTCTCCGAAGCTTCCCTTGTCAAGCGCATGGAAGAATTGGGCATTGGACGGCCTTCAACCTATGCGTCGACTTTGGCCGTTCTGAAAGAACGCGAATATATTCGCATTGAAAAGAAGCGTCTTCATGCCGAGGACAAAGGCATGTTGGTAACGGGCTTCCTCGAAAGCTTCTTTTCCAAATATGTCGAGTATGATTTTACAGCGGCGCTTGAAGAAGATCTCGACAAGATTTCGAACTCCGAGATTGGCTGGAAAGAAGTCCTGCGCGCCTTCTGGAAAGAATTCTCGGCTGCTATCGAAGGAACAACCGAGCTTGAGCGGACGAAAGTACTTGATGCGCTCAATGAGACAATGGGCTCGCATATTTTCCCTGCGAAAGCGGATGGCTCTGATCCGCGTGGGTGCCCATCCTGCGGCACCGGCCGTATCTCGCTGAAGCTTGGCAAATTCGGAGCCTTTATCGGATGTTCGAATTATCCTGAATGCCGTTTCACGCGGCAATTGGGGGCACCTGCTGAGGGCGCAGAAAACGGTGAAGGCGGCGAAGGCGGCACACCGGGCACGCGGTTATTGGGCAAAGATCCGGCTACCGGCGACGATATCACGCTTCGTGACGGACGCTTTGGACCCTATGTTCAGCTTGGCGAGGGCGAAAAAGTTAAGCGCCAAGGATTGCCGAAGGGCACAAGCCCAAGCTCCGTTGATTTGGCATTAGCGCTCAAGCTCCTCTCGCTTCCGCGTGAAGTTGCTAAACATCCAACATCGGGTGAACCGATTTTAGCCAATATTGGTCGCTACGGCCCTTATGTGCAGCATGGGAAAACCTATGCCAATCTTGGCGTCGAGGACGATGTGCTTGAAATCGGTGCCAACCGTGCCATCGACTTGATCATTGCAAAAGAGTCAGGCACTGGCGGATCACGCTTTGGTCGCGCAGCCGCCGCCCCTGGTCGTGTCGTGGGGGCCCATCCTGAGGGCGGCGAAATCACGGCAAAGGATGGTCGCTATGGCCCTTATGTCAGCTGGAACGGCGTAAACGCCACCCTACCCAAGGGTTCAACGCCTGACGCGGTAACGCTTGAAGAAGCGATTGCCTTAATCACCGCAAGGGCTGCGGTGGCACCGGCGAAGAAGACGGCCAAAAAGCCTGCCGCGGCGAAAAAACCAGCAGCCAAGAAGGCAGCGACCGCAAAGAAAGCGGTAACGACACCAAAAGCAACGGCTACCAAAAAGCCTGCCGCTAAAAAGCCTGCTGCAAAAAAAGCAGCGCCAAAGAAAACCACCAAGGCAAAGGCCTGAGTTCGGTTTTTAATGATTGAGAAAAAGCGGGTGTGTCACATGGGCACCCGCTTCGATCTTATATTTCGCTGCTAATCCCGCATTGATTTCAAGAACTGCCAGAACAGGTTCGCCCGAAGGCAATACACGGGTTGAATAGGGTTCGGCATTAGCGATGATGCGCGCAATTGTTCCATCGGCCCGAATGAAAATCATATCAAGCGGAATGAGCGTATCCTTCATCCACATTTGAACCGGACGTTCTTCGCCAAAATCGAAAAGCATGCCGCGCAATTCAGGGAGATAGGGACGAAACATTAATCCCTGTTCGCGCTCGGTTTCTGTGCGCATGATTTCGCAATCAAACCGCACGGAACCCACTTCTGCCTCAATCGTGACCGTTTCGATGCGCCCTTCCGCCCGTGCGGACGGGCTTGCACATGCTAAAAAGCAGACGGCAGCAATGACTGAAGACATAACAAAATAGAACGGCAGGCGGAAAGGAGGTTTCATAGCCTCATTTTTGACGGCTGAAGCCCTAATGGTCAATGCGAAAACGGTATGCCTTCGCCATCAACCAAACGGATTTCCGAGGCCATAAGCCCCTTAGCCCCGGGACCATAACGGACCAGCAGCTGCTGATCGGGCCGGACTTCGGCTAAGCCATAACGGCGGAGGACTTCCATATGAAGGAAGATATCAGGCGAACCTTCTCCCTCATTGGCGAATCCGAAGCCGCGCAACCGATTGAACCATTTGACCTTAACTTTAACCAAGGGGCTCGTCGGCGTCACAGCGATATGGGTGCGCGGCGGCGGCAATTGCGAGGGATGCACCGCCGTTGATAAGTCCATCGAAACAATGCGCAACACTTGCCAGCCACGCCGTCCCGCTATCGCCTCAAAAACAAGGCGTGTTCCCTCATAGGCAACACGAAATCCGTCGCGTTGTAGGCATGTGACATGCAATAAAATATCGGGGCCGCCGCCGTCCGGAACGACAAATCCAAACCCTTTGGCTACATCAAACCATTTTATCGACCCGGATAAAGACACCGGAGCCGTCAATATCGAATTCGCCGAAACATCACTCCCATCCTGGCTGCGGCGATTTTCTGACGGCATCGGAGCACCCAAACCTTCTTTAACCATGCGACTCACCTCTACTGAATTAACTTACGTTACGGCATATTGATAAATAATGGCAACCGATTTTAAATTCAAATATTAATTTTGATATTTGAATAAAATTAAAATAAATCGATGATTTATGATTATTTTAATAGTAATTAATAGATTTAATTTGATTATATTTTTTGAATTAATTAAATTAAATCTACAGTATTTTAAAAATTATATTATATATTTTTATCTTTTTTAAAAAGAAAATAAAGAAAATGTGATTTATAAATTTAATATTTAAATGATTTCTATTTTTGTTAAATTCACTTTCTTTATCGCTTGGCATACCGAGCAGAAATCCGCTGGCCCTAGAGAAAAACTCGGCCTAATGGCAATGATTGAATTATTGTCGCGCGGCGCTTACCGCTTTTTATACCTTGGGGAGAGATCCGATCATGAAAATGACCACCGAAGAAGCTTTTGTAAAAGTCTTGCAGATGCATGGCATCGAGCACGCTTTTGGCATTATCGGTTCGGCCTTTATGCCAATTTCGGATCTTTTTCCGAAGGCTGGCATTAAATTCTGGGATGTCGCCCATGAAACCAATGGCGGCCTGATCTGCGATGGCTATACGCGCACAACGGGCAAAATTGCCATGGCGATCGCGCAGAACGGCCCAGGCGTTACGGGCTTCGTAACGGCCATGAAGACTGCGTATTGGAATCACACACCGCTTCTTCTCGTAACCCCGCAGGCGGCCAACAAGACGATCGGCATGGGCGGCTTCCAAGAAGTCGAGCAGATGGCCATGTTCCGCGACATGGTTTGCTATCAGGAAGAAGTGCGCGACCCGAGCCGCGTCGCCGAAGTTTTGAACCGAGTGATCTTGAAAGCCAAGCGGCTATCAGCGCCGGCCCAGATCAACATTCCGCGCGATTTCTGGACGCAAGTCATCGATGTTCCGATGCCGACAATCCTCGAATTTGAACGTCCCTCTGGCGGCGCGCATGCCATTGCGGAAGCTGCAAAATTACTATCTGAGGCAAAATTCCCCGTCATCCTTTCAGGCGCAGGCGTTGTGCTCGGTGGTGCAATTCCCGATTGCGTTGCGTTGGCTGAGCGGCTCGATGCGCCGGTATGCAGCAACTATCAGCACAATGACAGCTTCCCCGGCAGCCATCGCCTGGCAGCCGGTCCTTTGGGCTATAATGGCTCGAAGGCTGCCATGGAGCTGATCGCGAAGGCCGATGTTGTTCTAGCCCTTGGTACACGTCTTAATCCGTTTTCGACGCTCCCCGGCTATGGTATTGATTACTGGCCTAAGACGGCCAAAGTCATTCAGGTCGATATCAACCCTGATCGCATCGGACTTACGAAGCCCGTGACCGTTGGTATTTGCGGTGATGCGAAGCAAGTGGCCCAGCAAATCTTAGCCCAGCTTGCGCCGACTGCAGGCAATGATGGACGCGATGCCCGCAAAGCATTGGTTCACCAGACCAAATCAGCCTGGTTGCAGCAGCTCTCCTCGATGGATCATGAAGATGATGATCCAGGCACGACATGGAATGATCGCGCCCGCAAAGCCAACCCTGACCGGATGTCGCCACGCCAGGCTTGGCGCGCCATTCAGGCGGGATTGCCCGCCGATGCGATCATCTCTTCGGATATCGGCAATAATTGCGCGATTGGTAACGCCTATCCGACCTTCGAACAGGGACGGAAATATTTGGCACCGGGCCTGTTTGGACCATGCGGTTATGGTTTCCCGTCGATTATTGGCGCAAAGATTGGCAATCCGGATACGCCGGTTGTCGGTTTTGCCGGTGATGGAGCCTTCGGCATTTCAATGTCTGAAATGAGCTCGATCGGACGCGACGAATGGCCAGCGATTACCATGGTAATCTTCCGCAACTATCAATGGGGCGCGGAAAAGCGCAATTCGACACTTTGGTACGACGACAATTTCGTTGGCACCGAGCTAGACCCGCATCTTTCTTACGCCCGTGTAGCCGAAGGCTGCGGACTGAAAGGCGTAACCGTCAAAACCCAGGCGGAAGTAACGGCGGCGCTTAAAGAAGCTTGCGAGGCTCAGAAAAAGGGCGTCACAACCTTTATCGAAATCGTTCTCAACCAAGAACTGGGCGAGCCATTCCGGCGCGATGCCATGAAAAAGCCGGTCGAAGTAGCGGGTATCAATCCTGCCGATTTTAGGCCGCAGACGGTCGGTTGATCCAAACGCGATCTACTCAATAACGCTTGCTAAGAGCCCTCGCTTCACACCGAAGCGGGGGCTCTTTCGCATTGGCGCCGTTTCGGTCATGATCCTGCCATGTAACTCGTGCGTAAAAAAACGTAACAATTTTAATCAGGAGCTTAGGATGAAACTTCACCATGCCGTTCTCGCACTGTCATTATCCATGATGGCTACATTTGCGGTGGCTTCGACCGCCGCCATTGGTGAACGCCAGCAAGTGATGAAATCGAATGGCGCCGCCACTAAATCCATTATGGGAATGCTAAAGGGCGAAGCGCCTTTTGACCTTCCTACCGTGCAAAAGGCGCTCGCGACCTATCAAGACAATACAACCAAATTCGTGACGCTTTTCCCCGATGATTCCAAAACCGGCGAGAAGACCTCGGCATCACCCAAAATCTGGGACGATATGGCGGGCTTCTTAGCGGCCAATGAGAAGTTTAAAGCTGACGCCAAAGCGGCTTCGGTCGCCATCATTGATGAGGCAACGTTTAAAGCGACGATGCCGAATGTTCTCAAAAGCAATTGCGGCGCATGCCATGAAGCTTGGCGTATTAAGGATGCGCAGTAAGCAAAACCGATATAGGCTTGGCCATGAATTTGCCTGCGCGCCTCTTATTGGTCTTCTGCGTCTTTATTCTGGCCGCAGGCTATTGGCTCACGGATTTCGACGCCCATTTCGCCTTTATGGGTGATGGGCGTTGGAAGGCAACGCGCGCGGCCGACCCTGTTAACGGAAAAGTGCTCTTCTCAGCGGGTGGCTGCATTTCATGCCATGCTTCCTCGGGCGCCGATGACCGTGTCCATTTAGGTGGCGGCAAGCCGCTTAAAACGCCCTTCGGCACGTTCTATCCGCCCAATATTTCGCCGGATCTGAAAGACGGCATCGGCCTCTGGACGGAAACCCAATTTATTCGCGCGATACGCGATGGCACCGCTCCCGATGGTCGCCCATATTACCCGTCCTTTCCCTATACGTCGTATCGGCATCTCTCGCCCGATGATGCGATCGATATTTTTGCCTATATTCGAACCCTCCCACCTGTCAGCGGAAAGCCACCGAACCATGATTTGAGTTTTCCATTTTCGATCCGCCGTGGCGTCGTTCTCTGGAAGCTCGCCTATCTCAATGGCAGCGTTATTGAACCAGAAGGCAATCGGAGTGAGAGTTGGAACCGGGGCCGCTATCTCGTTGAAGGCGTAGGCCACTGCGCGGAATGTCATTCGCCCCGAAACTTTGCTGGTGCGATCATCGACGAGAAACGATTATCGGGCGGGCCCAATTTAGAAGGCAAAGGTACGGTGCCCAATATAACGCCGGATAAAACGGGACTTGCTACATGGTCAGAAGCCGACATAGCAAACCTGCTTAAAGACGGGTTTACCCCGGACTTTGACTCGGTTGGTGGATCCATGGCCGAGGTTGTTCGCAATACCGCAGAACTCAGCGATATGGACCGCATGGCCATGGCGATTTATCTGAAATCCCTCCCGCCTCTTCAGGGACAGATGCGGTCAAAATAGCTTCATACGAGGCCAGCATCATAGGTACGACCATCCGAATCAGCGTAACAATCAGATTGGTCTGTTTCCATGTAAAGCGTAAGGGAGCCTGATATATGTCTGACGATGAAGTTCCGGAAATGCCAGAAAAGTCGAACCGCAAAGTAGCTTTGTTCATTACCACTCTGGCCTTGCTGTTTGCTCTGGCGGAACTCGGTGCAAAAAGCTCCCAGACCGATGCCATCGCCTACAATGTGAACGCCGCCGATACCTGGGCCTTCTATCAAGCAAAAACGATTAAGCAGACAACACTGCGGACGGCTGCAGAAAGTCTAGAAGCCTCTCTAGACCCTGCTGCATCACCTGAATTGGTTGCGAGGCAAAAGAAGGTCATCGCTGATTGGAAATCAACGGCTGATCGGTATGAGAGCGACCCCGTCAAAAACGAAGGCAAAAAAGAATTGTCCGAAAAAGCGATGTCATTTGAGCATCAACGTGACTCGGCGATGGAACATTATCACGTCTTCGAAATCGCGGGCGTTGTGTTGCAAATTTCGGTTGTGTTGGCATCAACATCGGTTGTGACGGGAATGTCGATGTTTGTCATTCTTGCCGGCATAGGCGGTGCTTTGGGTGTGGTGCTAACGGCAATTGCTGCTTTTGCGCCTGGAATGTTCCATGTTGTATTAGCTTTGTTTGGCGGTCACTAACCGACCCATCAAGGCAGTCCATCTGATGGAATTGATGATGATTTTTAAGGGGCTGACATAGATAGCAGAAAAAGGCTATTTATGTCAGATGGTTAAGCAAAGACGAAAAAGCAAACTTCTTCCAAGTATTCAAAACAAGTTAC
>Ga0214201_1000013_pt1 | contig 91662 bp, 93 predicted proteins | sample TroBogEpilimnion_32_FD_153039 | JGI IMG/M metagenome (GOLD analysis project Ga0214201, IMG submission 153039) | Freshwater microbial communities from Trout Bog Lake, WI - 29MAY2009 epilimnion | ecosystem: Environmental > Aquatic > Freshwater > Lake > Epilimnion/Euphotic zone | place: Trout Bog...
CGCCAAACCCCACCAGTCAAAGGTTTTCCAGAGGTTCATATTTGGCTTGTCGAAATCGATCAAAAACCATGCCGATAGGGTCACCAAAATACCAGGCACGACATTGACGAGAAACAGCCAATGCCACGAAAAAAGATCAGTGAGATACCCGCCAATGGTAGGGCCGATGGTAGGTGCAAGCGTGGCCACCAATCCAATAATGGGTGAGATGATGGATTGCTTTTCGCGCGGAAAAATCGAAAACGCTGCCGAGAAGACGGAAGGGATCATACCGCCGCCGATAAAGCCCTGCAGCGCCCGCCAGATGATCATTTCTTCGATCGAACTGGCTTGCGCACACATGATGCTCATGAGCGTAAAGCCAAAAGCCGATGCCGCGAAAAGATAGCGGGTCGAAATCATCCGTCCCAAAAATCCCGAAAGCGGAATCATCACCACTTCAGCGATCAGATAGGCGGTTTGCACCCATGAGATTTCTTCAGCACTGGCTGATAATCCCGCTTGAATTTCAGCGAGCGAGGCTGAGACGATTTGAATATCCAAAATCGCCATGAACATGCCAAACACCATGCCAACAAAGGCAATCACCCGTCGCGTGGTAACGACGGGTGGGGCAGGGGGCCATGCGGGTTTTGCGGCTTCGCTCATTGGGATGATGTGTCGACGTCAACAATGACGGAGAGACCAGGGCGGAGCGCCATTTCTTTTAAGTCATCCGCCGAAAAAAGGATGCGTACCGGAATGCGTTGGACGATCTTGGTAAAGTTGCCGGTCGCATTTTCGGGAGGCAGCAGCGAGAAAACGGCACCCGTTGCTGGTGCAAAGCTCGCCACCTTGCCGATAAACGTCCGGCCCGGCAGGGAATCAGCATGAACGTGTGCCGTCATGCCAGGCTTAATACGGGCAAGCTGCGTTTCTTTGAAATTGGCATCGACGTAGACGGCGTCGAGCGGAACGAGGGCGAGCAAGCGAACGCCCGGCTCAACCAACATGCCAAGCTGGGCGGCACGGTTGCCAACGACGCCGTTAAAGGGCGCACGGATCTCGGTAAATTCCAAATCGCGGCGGGCTTTGGCCAACGCTGTTTCAAGCTCGGCTTTCGAATGCTCCAATTCTACCTTTTGAGCTTTCAAGACGTCGATGCCTGCTTCTGCGGCGGCGAGACCTGCAGTGGCGCTGACGAGCGCGGCTGCGGTTCTATCGCGGTCCGCCAAGACCTGATCAAGACGGGCGCGGGTATTGAAATCGGCTTCGGCCAGCTTCTGCGCACGCGCATAGTCAAGCTCGGCCCGCATCGCATCGGCCCTTGCGGCCGTGATCTGCGCGCGCGCTTGGTCAATCACGGCGCTTTGCTGAGCAATTTGTTTGTCGACGCGCGAAAGGCTCGCCGTTTGGGTGTCGATGCGCTCGCCAGCGCTTTCGACCGCAAGCCGATAATCACCATCATCAATCTTGACGAGCAAATCACCGGTATGAACGGCTTGGTTGTTGGCGACGGCAATATCCGTCACATGGCCCGATACGCGGGTCGAAATCGTCGAGATCGGCGCACCGACATAAGCGTCATCGGTTGAAACGATGAAACGGCCGTGGGACCACCACTCATAGGCCCATGAAATGCCATAGCCCACAACGCCAATGGCAATGACGCCGAGAATAACAGGGCGCAAAGAACGGCGTTTTGGCAGCGGCGCCTGTTGGTGTGGGGCATCTGTCGCAGCCGAGGGCATTACGGTCGTATCATTCATCTGGAATTTCCGTTTCATCGCGCATGGGCCGGGTCAAACATTTCGTCAGCCGAGACGCTTTTCATATCAGGCTCAGTAAAGCTATTACGGCAGTGCAGCAATACTGGATTTAGCGGGGCGGCCTTTCCAAAATGCAAAGTTGGGGAATTTTGGCGAACAATCCATTGTCGCACGGCCCTCTTGTGCCCGCCCCGATCGCGCTTCATAAATGGTGACCGTCTTTTTTAGGAGTGTTCAATGTCCGCTACTGAGCCCAACCGCGCATTGGAACATGCCCGCCATTTGTTGCAGTCGATCCCGCTTGTGGACGGCCATAATGATTTACCTTGGGTTATTCATTCAAGCCCGACGGCCCAGAAAAGCGTGAAGCGCTATGATCTCGCGCGGCTTCATCCGGAAACGGACACGGATTTGCCCCGGCTTCGGGAGGGCTTGGTCAGTGCCCAATTTTGGGCTGCTTTTGTGCCAACCCTTGCAGAGCTTCCGGGGCGAATGACGCTGGAACTGATCGACATCATCCGCCAATTGCCTGAAACCTATCCTGACGACTTTATGCTGGCGCTCGAAGCCAATGATATTGCGCGCGCCAAGCGTCGCGGCAAGATTGCAAGCTTTATGACGGTAGAGGGTGGGGTAGGGTTGGAAAATAGCCTTTCACCCTTGCGCGTCTGGCAGGCGGCCGGCGTCCGCTTGATGACGCTTTGTCACAATGAGACTTTGGATTGGGTCGATAGCGCTACCGATGAGGCGAGGCATAATGGGCTTACAAAATTTGGCGAGGCCGTTGTGCTTGAGCTTAATCGGTTGGGCATCATTGTTGATCTTGCGCATACGTCTCCGAAGGTCATGCATAAAGTGCTCGATATTTCGCGGGCACCGGTTTTGTTTTCGCACAACAATGCGTTCTCATTATGCGATCATCCGCGAAATGCGCCGGACGATGTGTTGGATCGCATTCGCTCGCGCAAGAGCGTGATCATGGCGACGTTTATCCCCGATTTCATCAGCCAAAAATCGCGGGATTGGTCGCGGCCTTTAAGAGACAATTTTGGCAAATCATCCTTCCTGCACAATCACGATGAAGCGATTGCCGCGCATACGGCCAAAAACGGTCCGCAACCAAAAGCAACGATTTTAGAGCTTTGTTACCATATCGAATATCTGGTCGGACGAACGGGGCTCAACCATATCGCGATAGGCTCTGACTATTATGGTGGGGTGACGCCAGAAGGCTTAGAGGATGTGAGCAAATTCCCGCACCTCATCGCGGCCTTGATTGAACGCGGCTGGTCAGACGACGCGATTGAAAAAATCGCGAGCGCCAATTTCATCAGACTCTTCAAAGCCGTTGAAAGAACCGGAAAAGCGCTCGCGAAAGTCGAAGCCCCCCGCACGGGGCGGGTGGAGGATTATGATTAAATCCCGTGCAAATAAGCCCGGTTCCATGTCGGCGCGATGGTAACTTCGTTGATGCAGACATGGGGAGGTTGTGTGGCGATATAGACGTAGAGATTGGCCATATCTTCTGATTGCAACATGCGGGCGCGTTCGTCTTCTGTTACCTTCACGGGGCGCGTGTTGAGGATCGGCGTTGAGATTTCATGCGGGCAGATGACCGATGAACGGATGCCGTTTTTAAATTCTTCCATATTCAAGCTGTGGCTCATGGCAACGACGGCGTGTTTGGAAGCCGTATAGGCTGTGCCTGAGAGCGGGGTCACATATTTGCCGGCCCAAGATGCCGTATGAATCAGCACGCCATCGTGTTGCGCGCGCATCTGCGGCAGAACGGCCAGCACGCAATAATAGGCCCCATTGAGATTGGCCTGTAACACGGTGTCGAGGTTTTCAGGTGTGAGCACAGCAAAGGTGCGCGCGGTCACATTGGTGCCAGCATTGTTGACGAGTATATCGAGCCGCCCGGTTGCTTTGATGATACGGTCGACGACCGCAGGTGCCATGGCCTTATCCATCACATCGCCTGGTTCCACCAAGGCCTTGCCGCCGGCTTGTGTGATGGCGTGGGCTACCGCATCGAGCGGCTCTTTGCGACGCCCCGTCAGCGCAACGGTCGCACCTTCTTTGGCCATCGCATGGGCGGTTGCCTCACCAATGCCGCTGCCCGCCCCGGTGATCCAGATGGTTTTGCCTTCGAGTTTGCCCATGGTGACGATTCCTTCCCGTTATTCGTTGCGGCGAACCCTATCGGTGCAATCGCCAAAGGCCAAGCCCGGATGTGCAGCTTTTGGCTGAAGCCCTATCGGATCCTGATGCGTTGCCCTTAACGGATGAGCAATTGGCGCGCTTTGAGCGCGTGGAATGTAAGCAGGCCGTAAGTATACGACTTGATGAAGACGTGCTCGATTATTTCAAAGCGGGTGGACGCGGCTATCAAACGCGGATCAATGCGGTTTTAAAATCCTATGTGAAAGCACAAACGGCGCGCCGGCAAAGGCGCGCTGGATGAGTGGCTAAGTCTGTGTCGACGGCAGTAGGGTAACCGGTATTTTTAAATAGCTTATGCCGTTACTATCAGGTGGCGGCATGTTGCCCGCTCGAATATTGACTTGGATCGAAGGTAGTAACAACACGGGTGCAGTCAAAGTTGCATCTCTTGCTTCGCGCATGGCCACAAAATCTTCTTCTGTAATGCCATCGTGAATATGTGGGTTTTTGGCGCGCTGTTCGCCGACCGTTGTTTCCCATTCATAGCTTTCTCGACCCGGCGCTTTGTAGTCGTGGCACATGAATAACCGTGTTTCCGGCTCAAGTGCCAAAATTCGCTTGATCGAGTGATAAAGTTGGCGGGCGCTTCCGCCGGGAAAATCCGCGCGTGCCGTGCCGTAATCGGGCATAAACAGCGTATCGCCGACAAACACGGCATCGCCAATTTGGTAGACAACGCAGGCTGGTGTATGGCCCGGTGTGTGAAGTACCTTGATTTCTAGACCACCTAAAGAAAGGCGTTCGCCGTCCTTTAAGAGTAAATCAAATTCGCTACCGTCACCGGAGACATCGATGGCGTTGAATACCGGGCGAAAGATCTTTTGAACCTCGCGAATATGCTCTCCTATGCCGACCTGAGCGCCGGTTTTTAGCTTGATATAGGGCGCTCCAGAAAGATGATCGGCGTGCGCATGGGTTTCGAGAATTAAGGTGATATGGAGCCCCTCGAGCTGTACTTTCGCCAAAATTGCATCGGCTGACGCCGTCGAGGCCTTGCCGGAACGGTGATCATAATCCAGCACAGGATCGATGATCGCTGCTTCTTTGGTCGCGGGATCAACGATCAGATAGCTGACCGTATTGGTAGGTTCGTCAAAGAAAGCATGAATTTTCGGCGAGAGAGGCATGGCAGGCTCCTTGAGGTGACTATTTATATTAGTTGACTCTAATATAAGTAATTGCTAATATAATAGCAAGTCGAATTAAGCGAGGTTGCCACGATGACCGAAATTCTTGCCCGTGAGGTTCCAACGCTTGAGACGGAGGCTGTTAAAGTTGCCGCTTTGTTGCAGCTTATTGGCAACGAAAAGCGGTTGTTGATTTTGTGCCGCCTTGTGGAGCAGGGGGAGGCTACTGTTGGCGCGTTGGCGGCAGGCGTCCATTTAAGCCAATCTGCACTTTCGCAACATTTGGCCCGAATGCGCGAGGAGGGGCTGGTTACGGCTCGCCGTCATGCGCAATCGATTTGGTATCGCATTGCCGATCCTCGAACGGAAACACTGCTTGAAACATTGCACGCGCTTTACTGCCGGGTGCCGAAATCTCCGCAATCGTAAATAAAATAAAGGCTCATCTCATGTCATTACGTCATATCACGCCCCACGACGCGCATCGCATGATCAGCGATGGTGCCGCCCTTATCGATATCCGCGAAGCCGATGAATTTGCTCGCGAGCGCATTCCGTGTGCCACCAACGCGCCATTGTCGCGTTTGGAATCCGCAACGCTACAAACGGGTGATGCTGTTATTGTGTTCCACTGTCGTTCTGGTGCTCGCACAAAAGCCAATGCCGAACGGTTGGCAAAAGCGGCGGGTGGCAAAGCCTATCTCGTCGAGGGCGGAATTGACGCATGGCGGCGGGCAGGTCTTCCAACCGAAAAGAAGGCGGGCGTTCCGATTGAGCTTATGCGGCAGGTGATGATTGCGGCAGGTCTGATGGTTCTTTTGGGGGTTGTTTTAGGTGTTGCGTTGGATGCTCGATTCTATGCGTTATCTGGAATTGTCGGTGCTGGGCTTGTGTTTTCCGGCGTAACAGGCATGTGCGGTATGGCCACCCTATTGCGAAGGATGCCTTGGAACGCGGCATTAAAGGCAGTCTGAGGTGGAACTAACACCGCTCATCATAGCTTTAGGATCTCTGTCCGGGATTTTAACGGGACTGGTGTTAGGTATGGTTGGCGGTGGCGGTTCCATTTTAGCGGTGCCGCTGCTCGTTTATGTCGTTGGCGTAAGTGAACCACAAATTGCCGTTGGAACCAGTGCGCTGGCGGTGGCCGTTAGTGCCACCCTTAATTTGTTTCTACGAGCCAAAGCTGGGCTCGTTAAATGGCGGTGCGGCGTTGTATTCTCGCTTGCCGGAATGGTGGGTGCCTATAGTGGTGCGCGCCTCGCTGCCCATGTGGAGGGTCAAAAACTTCTCGGTCTATTCGGTGTGATGATGCTGGTGATCGGCCTTGCGATGTTTAGGCGGCCAAACGCGCTCGGAAAACCGGATATCAAGCTCACGCTTTCAAGTGCTCGTTATTTGGTTCCGTGGCTGATCGCTATAGGATTTTTCGTAGGGCTCTTGTCTGGCTTTTTTGGTATCGGCGGTGGCTTTTTAATTGTACCCGGATTGATGTTTGCAACCGGTATGCCATTGGCTTTTGCTGTTGCGACGTCCTTTGTGGCGATCATGGCATTCGGCGCGACGACCTCTTTCACCTATGCAACGACAGGACATGTCGATTGGGCACTGACCGGACTGTTTATTGCCAACGCGCTTTTGGGCGGCGTTGGCGGCCATTTTCTTGGCATAAAAATGATTCATAAACAGGCGTTACTCAGTCGCCTTTTTGCTGGCCTGGTTATCACCGTCGGGCTTTATGTGATCGTAAGAGCAGCCCTAGTATTGGCTGGCTAATCCGATATGGGCACGCTTACCCAAAAACGCGCTTAAAAATCGTATCGACGTGTTTGAAGTGATAGCCCAAATCAAACAGTTCATCGATTTCCGACGATGTTAATTTGGCCATCACTTCTGCATCGGCATTCAGCAAGCTTTTAAATTCGCCTTCGCCACGCCAGACGGGCATCGCATTGCGTTGGACGAGGCGATACGAATCTTCACGGCTCACGCCCTTTTGCGTCAAGGCTAGCATCACGCGTTGCGAGTGGACAAGGCCGCCTAAGCGATCAAGATTTTTCTGCATGTTTTCGGGATAGACAACGAGCTTGTCGATCACATTCGTCAGGCGGGCCAATGCAAAATCAAGCGTGACCGTTGCATCGGGTCCAAACATACGCTCGACCGAGGAATGCGAGATATCGCGCTCATGCCAAAGGGCTACATTTTCAAGGGCAGGCGTCACCGCTGCACGCACAATGCGCGCTAGGCCAGTCAGGTTTTCGGTAAGCACAGGATTGCGCTTATGCGGCATCGCGGACGAGCCTTTTTGACCGGGTGAAAAATATTCTTCAGCCTCTAAAACTTCCGACCGTTGAAGATGACGAATTTCCGTCGCCAGCCTTTCAATGGACGATGCAATCACGCCGAGTGTGGCAAAGAACATCGCGTGGCGATCCCGGGGAATAACTTGGGTTGAGACAGGCTCGACGGCAAGGCCGAGTTGAGCTGCAACATGTTCTTCAACGCGTGGATCGATATTGGCGAAGGTTCCAACCGCACCTGAAATAGCGCAGGTGGCTATATCTTTTCGCGCGGCAACCAAGCGCTCGCGGCAGCGTGTGAATTCAGCATAGGCTGTTGCCAGTTTTAAACCGAAGGTAACGGGCTCCGCATGGATGCCATGCGAGCGGCCAATGGTCGGTGTCATTTTATGTTCAAAGGCACGGCGCTTAATGGCGGCTAAAAGATCATCCATGTCTTTCAGCAAAAGATCAGCAGCGCGCGACATCTGAATGGCGAGCGTTGTGTCAAGCACATCGGATGATGTCATGCCTTGATGCACAAAGCGCGAATCCTCGCCGATGAATTCTGAAAGATGGGTAAGGAAGGCGATGACGTCATGTTTGACTTCGCGTTCGATCGCATCGATTTTTTCAACGTCGAATTTAGCAGCGCCGCCTTTTTCCCAAATTGTCTTCGCAGCGGATTTCGGAATGACGCCTAGTTCAGCCATCGCATCGCAGGCATGCGCTTCAATTTCGAACCAGATCCGAAATTTGGTTTCGGGTGACCAAATCGCAACCATTTCGGGGCGGCTGTAACGAGGGATCATGGTTTAAACTCCAATTGGTCGGTTGGCATTGGCAAGCATGCGCATGGCGTTGATGGTTTCGGCGTAACGGCTAGCACCGGCGCTGTAAATGCCGGTTCCGGCAATAAACGCATTAGCGCCTGCTTTTGCGGCCAGCGGAACCGTTGCCAGATTAACGCCGCCATCAACGGCGAGATCAATCGGGCGTTCCCCGATCATGGACCGCAATTCGGTTATTTTCGGCAAGAGAGAGGTCATAAAGGCTTGCCCCCCGAAGCCGGGTATCACGGTTAAAACATTGATATAGTCGATGAGATCGAGCAGCGGCATCACGCATTCGGCATCATCATCCGGGGTCAGCACCAATCCCGCCTGCATGCCGCTATCAAGGATGGCCTGCACGATGGCCGATACATTGGCTTCAAGCCCGACATGGATCAAAATCCGATCGCTACCCGCTGCTTTAAGCGGTTGGATCCAATCGATCGCAGGCGTTGCCATCAGGTGGACTTCAAAGGGCTTTTGGGTCAAGGGACGAATGGCGCGTATCACATCCGGCCCAAAGCTCAGATTTTTAACGACATGTCCGTCCATGACGTCGAGATGGAACCGATCCGCGCCTGCACCATCGACGGAGGTCACCTCATCACCAAGCCGCGTGTAATCGGCGGCCAGAATCGAGGGAATGATTTGGATCGGTCGTGCCATAGGCCGCGCGATAGCACCCTGACTTCAAAGACACAATGCAGATACGCAAATGATCCCCTCGAAATTCGCTGGGAAATCATGCGTAAGCGGGGCTTGCGTCAAGGCGGGTGAGAATGTCAGAACAGCGCATTGCTAGGGGTAATTGCCATGTCAGAACGCGAAACCGACGTTATTGTGCTGGGTGCGGGGATTGTTGGTCTCGGCATTGCGCTCAAATTACAGGAAAAAAACCGCGGCGTTACGCTGGTTGATCGCGAAGAGGCGGGCTCTCAAACAAGCTTTGGCAATGCGGGTATCATCGAGCGTGCGTCATTCTTGCCCTATGCGTTTCCGCGTGATTTAGGTGTTTTGCTGCAATACGCGCTCAATTCCCGTACAGACGCGCATTATCATTGGAACGCGTTGCTAACGGTTGCACCGTGGCTTGCACGCTATTGGTGGAATTCGGCACCGTCCCGCTACCAAAAGGCCGTGGCCGGCGCGCGTCCGTTGATTGAGAATTGCCTATCAGAACATGAGCCTTTGATTGCCGCCGCAGGTGCCGAACATTTGATCCGTCGCACGGGCTGGTTGAAGGCCTATCGGAGTGAAGCCAAAGCCCGCGAAGCCATCAGTGATGCCGAAAAGCTGCGGGCGTTTGGTGTCACCGCTGACATTCTCGACAAGGCCCAATTGGCCGAGCGCGAACCCCATCTGGCCGATGGGGTCGTTGGCGCGGTTCATTATAAAGATCCGGCGAATGTGTCGGATCCTCAAGCACTTTCTCTGGCGTATCGTGCATTGTTCGAAAAGCGCGGCGGCGTTTATGTTCATGGCGATGCCCGTACTTTGTCGGCGGATGGAACGGGCTGGCGTGTCAATACCGCTGCAGGCTCGGTGCGCGCGAAGGATGTGGTGCTTGCTCTTGGGCCATGGGCGCAGGAATTTGTGAGGTCCTTCGGATATGATTTGCCGATGGGGGTCAAGCGCGGCTACCACATGCATTACCAGACGACCGGAAATGCGACGCTCAATCACACGGTCTATGACGCTGACCATTCCTATGTCTTGGCTCCTATGGCCAATGGCGTGCGCCTGACAACGGGTGCTGAATTCGCGCATCGCGATGCGCCGCCAACGCCTGTGCAACTTGAACGGCTTGAACCGAAAGCGCGGAAGTTTTTCCCGCTAGCGGACCGGGTTGATCCAAAGCCTTGGGTGGGATCACGGCCTTGCACGGGGGATATGTTGCCGTTTATTGGTGAAGCGCCCCGCCACAAAGGAATGTGGTTTGCCTTTGGCCATGCTCATCACGGGCTGACGATGTCGGCCGTCACAGGGCGCTTAATTGCGGAAATGATAACGGGAGAGACGCCGTTTACCGATCCTTCGCCTTATCGGGTGGATCGGTTTTAATTAAAATACCGCCTTATAAGCAGGCAAAGCATCCCCAAACGGCAGCGCCTCAGCCTCATACACGCCGCGCGCAATGGCTCGCGCCAGCGTGTCCGATGCCGCCATGCAGAGTTCCGTTAAATCGATGATGCCGTTGGCAAGGGGCTTTTGTCCGGTCGATGCTGCGAACACAACGTCGCCATCCATAGGCGTATGGGCGGGTCGAATGGCGCGTGCCATTCCGTCATGGGTGGAAAGGGCTAAACGTTTGCACTCGGCCTTGGTTAAAACCGCATCGGTCGCGATTAAGGCAATCACGGTATTCTCGCTTGGCCCACCTTTAAGGCGGGCCTTTAGCGCATCGACCGGGAAGGGGTTTGGCCATCCCAAGCCGCCAAATTCTTCGTTCTGCTCGAAGGGCGCGGCCCAAAAATGCGGCCCGTCGCCAAGGGTTGCCGTGCCCACGGCATTGACCGCAACGATCGCGCCGACCGTATATCCGGAAGCGGTCATCCTGCTTGCCGACCCTAAGCCGCCTTTGAGTGTCGCTGTTGTTGCGCCATAGCCTGCGCCAACCGTGCCGAGCTTGAAATCTAAGCTCGCGCGCATGACCGCTTGATGGCCGAGTTCGGGATAGGGCGAGTTGCGTCCCCACTCTTTGTCACCGCCATTGAGAAGATCGAACAAGATGGCTTGCGGTACAATGGGGACGCGAACGGAGCGGACTTGAAATCCGCGCCCTTTTTCGCGTAGCGCCGCCATCGCGCCACCTGCGGCATCCAGGCCAAAAGCGGAGCCACCAGATAAAAGAATGGCGTCAACGGCACCGACCGTCATTTCCGGCTCTAGCATCGCCGTGTCGCGCACGCCCGGCGCGCCGCCAAGGATTGCGATGGACGCTACCGCCGGCTCGTCGAACACGATCGCGGTGACGCCTGTTGCCACGCGTTTATCGTCACTATTGCCGACTTTGAGGCCGGGAACATCGGTCAGAAGGTTTTTCATGGCTGTGAGAGTGGTGGATTTGAACGTGCAGAGCAAGTGCCCATTGCTGAAATTAGGATTTGGTCCTATCTCGATGGCATGACCGATATTACCTATCCTGTGGCCGCCTTTGCCGGTCTCGTATCCTTTTTAAGCCCATGCGTGCTGCCGCTTGTGCCGCCTTATCTCAGCTATATTGCAGGCACCGCGATTGAGGATTTTGCCGAAGGCGGCGAAAGGCGCGTCAAACGCGGTTTGCCCATGGCGGCCTTTTTGTTTGTGCTTGGCTTTTCGACCGTGTTTGTCTTGCTGGGCGCGACGGCCTCGTTTTTAGGTCAAGCGGTTCGAGCCTATTTGGATTGGCTATCGCTTATGGCCGGAGTGGCCATCATCGCGATGGGCCTTCACTTTATTGGCGTCTATCGCATCGGATTGCTGTTTCGTGAAAAGAGAGTGCAGGTTGAAAAGCCTCCCGGCGCGCTTGGTGCCTACATTATGGGATTGGCATTTGCCTTTGGCTGGACACCCTGCATCGGCCCTGTTCTAGCGGCTATCTTGGCGGTTGCCGGATCCGAAGACAGTGTGGGCCGTGGCGCTTCTTTGTTGGCGGTTTATTCGCTGGGCCTTGGCATTCCGTTTATCATCGCCGCTTTTGCGATGGAGCGCTTTACAGGCTTTTTAAAACGGTTCCGCAAACATATTGGCATCATCGAAAAGGTAATGGGTCTGCTTCTCGTTTTGACCGGAATTGCTTTTCTAACTGGCTCAATGAGCGTGTTGTCTTTCTGGCTGATTGAAAATTTCCCGGCTCTTGGAAAGCTTGGGTGAATTTTAGAAAATTTGAACATTAAAAAGCCCGCGACCAGATTGGCCGCGGGCTTCTTTATATCAGCCGAAAGGCTCGATCTTACTTAATCGAATCGTCCTGGGCATACTTGCCAGCCTTGAAGCTGTGCCAAGCATATTTAGGCTCCATAACGTCGCCCTTCGCATCGAATGCGATCTTGCCGACTGGTGTGTCGAGGGAAACCTTGGCCATAGCCGCGACAACCTTCTTCGAGTCGATCGAACCAGCAGCCGTTGCTGCAGCAGCCCATGTCTTCACAGCGGTGTAGGCATAGAGCGTGTAGGTAGCAACTGGCGTGCCCTTGGCTGCGAACTTATCGCAGATGGCCTTGTTGGCTGGGTTCAAGCAGTGATCTGGTGGGTTCGTGAAGATAGCGCCGTCCGAAGCAGGACCAGCAATCTGCGCGAATTCGTTGTCACCGAGTGCGTCACCGGAGATGAACTGAGCCTTCATGCCCTGTTCGGCCATCTGCTTAACCAGCAAGCCGGACTCAGGATGGTAGCCAGAGTAGTAAAGCACGTCGACCTTAAGGGACTTAAGCTTCGACACCATAGCCGTGTAGTCCTTTTCGCCGGGCGTGATCGCGTCGACGAGAACTGGCTTCACGCCATTGGCTTCAAGAGCCTTGTTGGTTTCGAGAGCAAGACCAGCAGCATAGGCCGACTTGTCGTCGAGAACGGCAATGTTCTTGCCCTTGTAGTTCTTGGCAATGAAAGCGCCGGCAATTTTGCCCTGCACGTCGTCACGGCCGATAACGCGGAAGATCGAAGGACCAGCGCGTTCGTCGGTCAGCTTGATGTTGGTCGAAGCTGGCGAGATCATGATCATGCCTTCTTCAGCATACACCTTCGAAGATGGGATCGACGAGCCCGAGCAGAAGTGACCGATAACGGCAGCAACCTTCTTGCCGACCATGTCGTTAGCAACTGCAACAGCCTGCTTTGGATCGCACTGATCGTCGCCGATCACGCCAACGATCTTCTGGCCGAGAACACCGCCCGAAGCGTTGAGTTCGTCAATGGCCATATTGAAGCCAGCCTTGAACTGCTCACCGAAAGCGGCGAGGCCGCCGGTGACAGGACCTGCCATGCCGAGCGAGATATCGGCATGCGCTGCCGTAGAAGTTAGTGCGACACCCAGAGCGAGCATCGGCAAAGAACGCGAGAGTCTGATCATATGTTTAAATCTCCCAATGAACATCAACATACTACCGAAAACCCCTGGATTGGGGCGGCGATAGCTGTCTTGGACGCGAAGCTAGACCCTTATTTCAAAGGAGTCACCCGCTTTTTTGCCCGAGACTTCCTTTATCAATGCGAACCGCCGCCAAGATACGCAGCGCCGACTTCCGGATGATTCAGAAGTTCCGCGCCGGTCCCCGACAGGGTAATCCGGCCATTGACCATTACATAGCCGCGAGAGGCCAAACGAAGCGCGTGATAGGCATTCTGTTCGACCAGAAACACCGTAAGTCCCGCCGTTTTGTTCAATTCCCGCAACGTATCGAAGATTTGCTTGGCCACCAAAGGCGCCAAACCGAGTGAAGGCTCGTCAAGCAATAAAAGCTTTGGGCGGGCCATTAAAGCCCGACCAATGGCCAACATTTGCTGTTCGCCGCCCGAAAGCGTGCCCGCTCTCTGGACATGGCGCTTTTCAAGAATAGGGAACAGCGCATAAATCCGGGCGAGATCATCGGCAAAATAGCGCGGCTCGGAGTTCACCGCCCCCATTTGAAGGTTTTCATACACCGTCATGCGCGGGAAAATCCGGCGGCCTTCCGGGGATTGAGAAATGCCAAGACGGATAATTTCGTGCGTCGGCATTTCGTGGATGGCCTTGCCATCAAACGTCACGCTACCGCGCACCGCCCGGTTGACGCCGCAGATCGCCATCATCAGGGTTGATTTGCCCGCGCCATTGGCGCCGATCATGGTGACGATTTCGCCTTGGTGAATATCAATATCGATACCAAACAAGGCTTGGTTGCGACCGTAGAAAGTCTCGACGCCGCGAACCGCAAGAAGGGGGTTAGACATGTTTGCCATTTCCGCTGTTCCTACTCTTCGACAACGCCAAGATAGGCTTTAATAACGGCAGGGTCGTTGCGAACCTCTGTTGCCGTTCCATCCGAAATCTTCCGACCATAATCGAGCACAATGATGTGATCCGAAATTTCCATAACCACGCTCATATCATGCTCGATCAATAGAATGCCGACATCGTCATGATCGCGGATCGAACGGAGCAAAGCGTTTAATTCTTCTGATTCTTTCGGGTTCAAACCTGCAGCAGGCTCATCGAGACACAGAAGAACGGGATCGGTGCACATCGCGCGCGCAATTTCCAATTTACGCTGTGCGCCATAGGGCAGGGAGGCTGCAGGATCGTCCGCGCGATCGGTGATGCCGACGCGGTCCATCCACGCAAGTGCTTTCTTTTTTGCCGCCTCTTGAGCGCGTTGATACGTAGGTGTGTTGAAAATGCCACCAATCGTAAAGGCGGAAGCTTTCATGAGACGATTGTGTTGGGCAATCATCAAATTTTCCAACACCGTCATTCCGCCGAACAAGCGAATATTTTGGAAGGTACGCGCAACTTTCGCGGTTTGCGAAATGCGAAAATCTTCCATCTCTTGCAGCTTATATTCGCTATCGTCTTTATGGATCAAAACAATGTCGCCACTGGTCGGCTTATAAAAACCGGTGATGCAGTTAAACGCTGTCGTTTTGCCCGCGCCATTCGGACCAATCACCGCCGTGATATGGTTGCGATAGACGTCAAAGGACACCGCATCAACGGCGGTTAAGCCGCCAAAGCGCATGGTGAGTTGATTAACGGAAAGTAGAGGCTGAGACATATTAGCCGCGTCCCTGTGAAATCATTGCTGCGGAGACCGTCTTCTTGTCTTTCAAGAAGACCGTTGGCATTCGGGTCGATACCAGTCCGCGTGGGCGCCAGAGCATCATCAACACCATCGCAAGTCCGAACAGCAACAAGCGCAATTGGCTCGGGTCGAAATCATTACCAAAGACCGATTTGAGAAACTGCAATTGCCGCAGCAATTCAACGCCACCCACCATGACAATGGCCGAGAAGACGACGCCCAATTGGCTCGACATGCCGCCCAATACGACGATGGCGAGAATGGTGGCGGACTCCATGAAGTTAAACGATTCAGGGCTCACAAAGGCTTGCTTTGCCGCGAAGAAGGAGCCTGCAAATCCACCAAACATGGCGCCAATCGCGAAGGCCGATAATTTGGTATTGACCGTATTAACCCCGAGCGAGCGGCACGCGATTTCATCTTCGCGCAGCGCTTCCCACGCGCGCCCAATCGGCAGGCGACGCAACCGTGCGGTGACGAAGAAGGTAAAAACAGCAAGCGCCAAAATCAGAAAATACAAGAAGATGATACGCTGCATGCTCGAATATTCGAGACCGAATGTTGCAGCAAAACCATGTTCGCTCTGATTGAACGGAATGCCAAAAAAGGATGGACGCGGAATATCGGAAAGCCCGTTTGATCCGCCGGTGAAACTGCGCCAGTTGAGCAAGACAACGCGGATAATTTCACCGAAAGCCAAGGTCACAATGGCGAGATAATCACCGCGCAACCGCAAAACCGGAAAGCCGAGAACAATGCCCCATGTTGCAGCTAAAAGACCGGCCAATGGCAAGCACATCCAAAAGCCGAAGCCGAAATGGATGGAGAGCAGAGCGTAGGAATAGGCACCCACCGCATAAAACGCGACATAGCCAAGATCCAATAGGCCTGCGAGACCAACAACAATCTGCAATCCCCAACCGAGCATCACATAGGTGATGATCAGAATTCCGAGATCGAGAATGTAGCGATCGGAGAACGGCAAGAAGGGAAAGACGATCGCAAAGACAAGAAGCACGGGCCCGACCGTTTTGGCGACTTTGGATGATCCCAGTGCGCGCGCTAAGGCCGATGGTGCTTTGATTGATTTTTGTTCACCGTCTTTAGGCGCCCAGAACAGCTCATAGGCCATACGGGCCACAAAAATCAGTCCGCAACCAACGCCGAGCAACGTCCAGCGATAGATGAGGAACAGTCCATCTACACCGCCCGAAGCCGATGTTTTGATGCCCAAGGTCGGCAAAAACAGCAAGAAGGCGATGACCGTCGCGATAAGGCTGCGTTTGATCATGGCAGGAAGCGATGAGGAAGAATGACCGATAGACGACATGGCTCAGACCTTCTCGATTTCAGGACGACCCAACAGGCCTTGAGGCATGAAGATCAGCACGACGATCAGCATTGAAAACGCTGCAACATCTTTATATTCCGACGAGAAATAGGCCGCGAAAAACACTTCGATCAGGCCGATCACCATTCCGCCGAGCATCGCGCCTGGCAAGGATCCGACACCGCCGAGCACCGCAGCGGTGAATGCTTTAATGCCTGCGGAGAAGCCGATGTAGAAATCGATCACGCCATAATAGAGGAGATACATAAGGCCCGCGACCGAGGCCAAAGCCGCACCGATAACAAAGGTTGTCGAGATCGTTGTGTTGACATCAATGCCAAGCAACATCGCCATTTTCATATCTTGCTCGCAGGCACGTTGCGCACGTCCGAGCGAAGTTTTTGAAATGAGATAGGTGAAGCCCGACATAAGAACGACCGTCAGGATTACGATCAGAATCTGCATATAGGTGATACGGACGACGAAATCATTGCCTTCCAAAATCGTGAAGCCGCCAGAGATAATGGCGTTCAAAGGCTTAACGCGCGCACCTTGCGTGGCCTGCACAAAATTTTGCAGAAAGATCGAGACACCGATTGCCGTGATGAGTGGCGCCAGTCGGAACGAGCCGCGGAGCGGCCGATAGGCCAATCGCTCGATTGTCCAGCCGTAAACGCCAGCGATGACCATCGAAATGGCGGCCACCAAGATTAGCGCCCCAATTCCGAGCGCGATCGATGAGGTGCCTGTAATTCCGAAGATGATGACCGTGATCAGGGACACGAACGCGCCGACCATGAACACGTCACCATGGGCGAAATTGATCATGCCAATAATGCCGTACACCATGGTGTAACCGATGGCGATCAGGCCATAGATTGACCCGAGCGTCAGTCCATTGATGAATTGCTGGATAAAATAATTCATTCTTAAAGCCCTGCCCCTATGGCCCTATTGATATAAGACGCTTTTCTTCAGCTTGGTAAAACCACTAACGGATCAGTAGCGGGTCCGCCAGTGTCCCGCCCCATCAAAATTGAATTAATTCACGCGGAATTTTGTATAAATTAGATGCGCTTGCGGTTTGTTTAGGCATTTTTGCCGTCTTTAACCTGAAAACCGTGTGCCAACGGGTCGCGGTCATCGATAAAAATGGTGTTATAGCCCGTCATCCGCGCCCAACCCTCGATGGAGGGGATAATGGCATCATAAGTCCCGACCTTCGTCGCCCGCTCGACACGGCCTCTAAAAAGCGTGCCGATAATGCTTTCATGGACGAAATCATCGCCGACCTTGAGTTTACCCTGTGCGGCCCATTGCGCCATCCGCGAGGAGGTGCCGGTGCCGCAGGGCGAGCGGTCAATCGCCTTATCGCCATAAAACACGGCATTTTTGGCATGCGCCTCGGAATGGGTCGGGGTTCCGGTCCATAAAACATGGGACAATCCGTTGATGGCCGGATTTTCGGGATGAATGAAGGAATATTTGGCCCTGAACGCCTCCCGGAGCTTAGGGCTCCAGCGCAAAATATCGGACGGGTTGACGTGTTCAAGCCCGGGAAAATTCTGTTGCGGCTCGACAATCGCATAGAAATTGCCGCCATAGGCCACATCAACGGTGATTTCGCCCAAGCCCTCGACCTCGGCTGTAATGCCGGTGGAGTGGAGGAAGGAGGCGATGTTGGTAATCCGGACGCTGTCCACAAAACCGTCCTTCATTTCATAGCGCGCCTCAACGACGCCTGCGGGCGTGTCGATCATCAGCCGACCCGGCTCGCGTGGGGAAACAAGGCCGCGTTCCAGCGCCATCGTTACGGTGCCGATCGTTCCATGGCCACACATTGGCAGGCAGCCGGAGGTCTCAATAAAGAGGAAAGCGATGTCGCAATCGGGCCGCGTGGGTGGATAGAGGATCGCCCCGGACATCATATCATGGCCGCGCGGCTCGAACATGAGCCCGGTGCGGATCCAATCATATTCGGCCAAAAAATGTGCCCGCTTTTCCACCATATTGGCGCCCACAAGGTTTGGGCCGCCGCCTGCCACAAGGCGCACGGGATTACCGCAAGTATGGCCGTCTACGCAGAAAAAAGTGTGAGTTGCCATGGTGTTCGCCGTTTCCCCTAAGCTTTTGATTCTTCGGTCTATGCCGTGTCGTTCATGCGATGATTCAACTTATTCAAGTTCTGAATCAGAATCTAGAATTTTGTATAAACCATTGATTTATCGTCTTAAAACCGTTGAGGGCTGAAGCTTGAGATGTCAATGGGCGGATGGCGGCCGGCGATCAGGTCTGCCACCAATCGGGCAGTGGCGGCGGACTGCGTCAGTCCGTAATGGCCGTGGCCAAAGGCATGCACGACCAAAGGGGATTTCAGCGAATGGCCGATCACCGGCAAGGAGTCCGGAATGGACGGACGAAAGCCCATCCAGACCGTGCCTTGGTCAAAGCTTGGCAAATCACGAATGAACCGTTCGGCTTTTTTATAGAGCGCACGGGTCCGGGCATGGTTCGGCGGCAATTTTAAGCCAGCGAGTTCGACGGCACCACCAAGGCGCAAACCTGTATCCAATGGTGTGCCTACAAAGCCCGAGCCTTGGAACGATACCGGACGGTTGAGATAACGTGTCGAGCCCGGGAAGGAGATGTTATAGCCGCGCTCGGTGTCGAGCGGGATATGGTCGCCAACGGTCGCCGCAATCGGTTTCGACCAAGCGCCCATCGCCACCACAACCCGATCGAACGCCATCGGATCCCGTCCTTCGAACCGCACGGCAACGCCCCGATCGAGATCAATGGCTTTAACGCTGGCCTGTAAAAAATCGATATTGCGGGCGCGTGCCGCTTCATACAGCGCCATTGTCACCAGATAAGGGTCTGAAACATGGGCCGCATCGGGGAAAAAGGCCGCTCCGGCGATGGCGTCCGTCAGTGCGGGTTCCATTTGTCGCACCTCCGGCCCGTCGAGATACTCCACGCGGATGCCCGCCGCTTCTTGGCGTTTGAGGTGGGGAAGGGCGGTGCGGAAATCATCGTGGCTTTGGAAGGCAAAGAGGCCGCCACGGCGGTGGATCATTTTTTCCATACCGAGCCGGGCGGATAATTGTGTCCAAGCGGGCATTGCCAGACTCTGTAAACCAATCAAGGCGTCAATGGAGCGGGCCAGATTGGCCGGGCGAGACGCGATCAGAAGTCGAACAAGCCAAGGTAGGATAGGCAAGAGATATTCCCGCCTGATGGCCAAAGGGCCCAAGGGATCAGACAAGAATTTTGGAACCTGTCGCAGCATTTTGGGATGGGCAATCGGGTCGATATCCGTATGCGCCAACCATCCGGCATTGCCCCGCGAGGCGCCCGCTGCCGGGCCCTCGCGGTCAATAATAACTACGGAGTGGCCTTCGTCGGCCAGCGCATGCGCGCTTGCCAATCCAACAAGGCCAGCTCCGAGGACGGCGATTTTCATCGGCTCGACCTAAGGCTCAGAGCTTAGGAAGGGTAGGGCGAACGGCAACCGCCTTTTTCACAATCGCTTCAATGCGCGTACGCTCGGCACCAGAAAGCGCAATGCGCGGTGCGCGGCAGCGATCATTGGTATTGGTTACCAGAGCTTCGACGAGCTTGATGTTTTGGACAAGGCGCGCCGACACGTCGAGATCAAGCAAGGGTTGGAACCAGCGATAGATTTTAAGCGCTTCTTCCATCCGTCCGGCCTGCTGCAATTTCCAAATTGCGACCGTCTCGTCCGGGAACGCGCACACCAGACCGGCAACCCACCCATGGGCACCCATCGCAAGGCTCTCGAGCGCGAGATTGTCGACGCCTGTGAAAACCTGGATCTTGTCGCCCATGAGATTGAAGATGCGGGTGATGCGGCGGATATCGTCGGAAGACTCTTTCACGGCGGCAAACAGCGGATCGGCCGCGAGGTCCATGAGCATTTCAGGAGTCAGATCAACGCCATAGGCGACGGGGTTATTGTAAATCATGACCGGCAATTGACCGGCTTTCGCCACAGCGCGGAAATGCGCCATCGTCTCATGTGGCTCGGATTTATACGGAATGCCGGGCAGCACCATGAAGCCCTGCGCGCCCGCTTTTGCACCCGCCTCAGCAAGCGCCTGCGCGTTACGCGTGGAGCCGTCGACGACCGTCAGCAGGACCGGAATTTTGCCATTGGCAACGCGAAGGGCCGTTTTGAGAACTTCGATTTTCTCGGACGGATCAAGGGTTGAGGCCTCGCCTAAGGAACCGCAAACGATCAAGCCATCGACGCCGGCATCGGTTTGAAGTTTGAAGCAACGCTCCATTTCTGCGATGTCGAGGCGGTCATCGGGGGTGAATTTCGTGGTGACCGCTGGATAAACGCCAGTCCATTTTGCGTGCGACATTGAAGTACCCTTTTTGTAATTCTGTGTGATGCGGCTATAGCATCAACTTATAGTGAGGCCAATAATTTGCCGATGGTTGGCAGGCTAATATTTAAAAATCCGGTGCAAAAGGCTTGAGCTGATATGATTAATCGGTCGATCGGTTTAGTGACGCTCGTCGTTCGTGAATACGATCCCGCGATCCAATTTTTTGTTAAAACGCTTGGCTTTTTGCTGATCGAGGACACTGAGCTGGGTGACGGAAAGCGATGGGTTGTTGTTGCGGCGGGGGCTTCTGGTGCCTCTCTTTTATTGGCGCGCTCAAAAAATCCGGAAGAAACGCAAGCCATTGGACGCCAAACCGGTGGACGGGTAGGTTTTTTCCTCCAAACCGATGATTTTATGAGAGATTTTGCAGATTATTCGGCGCGCGGCGTTCGGTTTCTGGAACCACCGCGTCAGGAGGCTTATGGAATGGTGGCCGTTTTTGAAGATTGCTGCGGCAACCGATGGGATTTGATTGAACGAGCACAGGAGCGCACCTGATGGAAACCTCTAAAACGCCTGTGCAATGGCTCGAGATTCCAAACCGCTCGGGCGACAATGCCCGGTTGGCGATGCGGTATCGGCGAGGAAAAGGTCAGCCTATTCTGTGGCTTGGCGGATTCCGTTCGGACATGGATTCAACCAAAGCGGAAGCCATTGATGCCTGGGCTGAACGCGAGGGGCGTCCTTTTATCCGCTTCGATTATTCGGCGCATGGCCTGACGGGCGGAGATTTTGCCACGATGACGCTTTCGGTGTGGTTGGAAGATGCACTTGCGGTGTGGGCCAGCCTTGGCGATGCAAAGCCGGTGATGGTCGGCTCATCCATGGGCGGATGGATTACGCTGCTGGCCGTGCGCGAACGGGCACGGCTCGGGCTTTCATTGCCCTCGGCGCTCGTGCTCATCGCGCCAGCGGTCGATTTTTCAGAAGAGCTGATGTGGAAGGCTTTCCCAGAAGCCATCCGGCAAGAGATTTTAACCAAAGGGGCCTTTTTTCAGCCATCGCCCTATGGCGAGCCCTATCCGATTACGAAGGCGTTTATCGAGGATGGCCGCACCAATCTGCTCTTTGGCTCCCCGATTAACCCAGGCGCGCCAGTCCACATCCTGCAAGGCATGAAAGACGATGCTGTGCCATGGTCTCACGCCATGAAACTGGTCGAGCATTTACCGCTAAGCGATTGCAATCTGACTCTGATTAAGGACGGCGACCACCGTTTATCGAGGCCTGAGGATATTGAAATGCTGCTGCGGGTGATCGATGCGTTTTAATTTCCCGTCATTGCGAACGAACGTGAAGCAACCCAGCTGATAGTTGGACGAAGGTCACAATGGTAATACAGCGCTCGTTTAAAATAGGTCAGCTGGGTTGCTTCGCTGACGCTCGCAATGACGAAAGGGAGATTGCATTCCATGACGGGAAGCCTCAACCGGCAACGGTAATCGCACCATCGGATGCAATCGAAACCCGCTTGCCATGCAGCGTGCGCTGATCTGCGGCGGACAGGGCGTAAGCTGGCGGCACCGCCCAACCCATTTCACGGGCCACGATGACGCCTAGCAATAAAATGGCATCGGGGGCAGGCATGATGAGCGCGGTTGGCGAGCGGCCGGAATGGATAAGCTCCAGCATCACGGCGGCAGCGGACGATGAGCCGATCATGGCCGGCATGGCCAGTATTTTTCCGGCAATTGATTGTCCACGCTCTGGATGGCGTGCATCAATGATCAGTCCCGTGCGCGGGTCGACACCACCCCAGAAGCTGATCGGATGGGTTAAGGCGAGAACTTCGCCTTCGCCTTGGCCTTCGAGAAGAACGTCCGCTTTCAGCGCCATAATGCTTGATCCCGGCTTAGGCGGCCTGTGATGGCGCTCTCTACACAATCTTTGAGCGAGCCATATTGCACCGCATATCCGGTGTTGCCCGGGGCGTAATGGGCGAATTTTCCGGAATTGGTCATCAACACGCCGTTACCCTCTGGTAATATAGGCGTCACAACGACGCAGGTGTCGGCCACAAAGGTGACGCCGAGCTTTTCGAGCGCTGAGCGTTGACCATTGGCCTCGATCTGGCGGATCACGTGGCGGCCCGTGCAGGCATAAATGGTTTTTTCGAGCTTGCGGCCATTGATCAGGTGCGAAAGCATCTCCACCTCGTCGATGGACAGATGAGGGCTGCCAATGGCAACCGCGTCGATGGCCTCGTCGGCGGTGGTGGAAAGCCGTTTGAGCGCACCCAGCACCATGTCCGCCGTGACGTGAATAATCTTTTCCGCAGGCTTTCCCTGAAGCGCCGTGGCGACATCGGCCGCTTCGGGCGTGACGCCTGCAATATGGAACAGGCCAACACCGCCGGATGAAGCGGCAGCGGCACCAAAGGCCTTCAGATTGTCTTCATTCGGCATGCCTTGTAGCCCGTCAACGACGCCAATCGAATTGACCATTTCGAGACCAAACCAAGTGCCGAGCACGGGATAAAACACGTCCGACCGGCGAAGCGCTTCGGACAGGCCGGATACATCGGCAACGATCCGCGCGCGGCGGTTTTCGACGCGATGGAGGCCATAATCGGGCGCAAAACCTACAATAGCGCAGGCAATATCGAGAAAATCGCCATAGCGATTGGTGCGCGCGCCCAAGACAGAATTGCAAAAGACCACCGCATTTGATTCGCCCCAGGCGACATCACTGCCAAGCGCCGGGCGATGTCCCGCTTGATAGGGCGAGCAGGTCCAGGACGGCTCGCAGCCCATTGCCTCATAGGCCATCATCATGCGCTTGGCCATATCACGCTCAGCCGGCGGCATGCGTTGTTTGGAGCACCCGACGAGGTCCAATGCCCCAACATTCAGCGTTGAGCGAACTTTTACTTTTGCCGCACCTTCGACAAGTTTTTCGGCAAACAGCGTTCCTGAATCACCATGATAAAGCGCACCGTCAATATGGGCCGATGCAACAGGGATCAGGCGCGGAGCGCCCATCAATCGAGCGGTATCGGCAACGATCCGCATGGCCATGGCAGCGCCTTGGCCTTCGGTGCCATTAGCGATGGTAAGTTGATGTTCCGTAAGGGTCAACGTCATGTATGCGGCTCCTCTTGTACAACGGGGCCTTAAACCCAACCCAATGTCAATGGGTCAGCGGAAGTGACCTAATTTATGGGTTTATTCGTTCGATGTCATACTAAATACCCAAAATTTAGTCGTTTCGAATTCCTTTAGCCGCTTGACCGGACCTTTCTTGCGTATAAAGTCGAGGGATTATGAAGGGGATATTCGGATTGTCCGTCTAGAGACGACGCATATCTGGATGTTTTAATCGGCTGCGAAAGCGGCACAACGGGCGACGAGACCCGATAACCAGTGGAGGAAGGCTCATGGCGAGCGTTACGATGATCGTTAATGGCAAAGAAGTCACCGCGAATGTAGATCCGCGGACACTCCTCGCCCAATTCTTGCGTGAGCATCTTCATTTAACAGGCACCCATGTCGGCTGTGATACCAGCCAATGCGGCGCATGCGTTGTGCATGTCGATGGTCGCTCGATTAAGAGCTGCACCACGTTGGCCGTTGCATGCGATGGTGCGTCGGTAACGACGATCGAAGGCATCGGCACCCCCGAACATCTGCATCCGATGCAGGCGGCGTTCCGCGAAAACCACGGTCTTCAGTGCGGCTTCTGCACGCCGGGCATGATCATGTCGGCAATCGACATTGTAAACCGGAAGGGTCACCAGCTCGACGAACACACGATCCGTGAAGAGCTCGAAGGCAATATCTGCCGTTGCACGGGCTATCACAACATCGTCAAAGCGGTTGCTGCCGGCGCACAGGCAATGGCTGCAAAGTAATAGCATTTGAACCCAAGCCCGTAGGGGCGTCGAAGACTATGACCGCCAAAAAGCGGCTTTGGAGGAATATCCCATGAGTTCAGCGACAGGCATTGGAGCTTCGGTGCTCCGCAAAGAAGACATCCGGTTCATCACGGGCAAAGGCCAATATACCGATGATGTGAATCGCCAGGGACAGGCGCACGCTTATTTCCTGCGCTCGCCTCATGCCCATGCGACGATCAAAAAGCTTGATATTTCGGCTGCCAAAAAGGCGCCAGGCGTGCTTGACGTTCTGACCGGAGACGATCTTGCCCATGACAAAGTCGGTGGTTTGATCTGCGGTTGGATGATCCACAATAAGGATGGCTCGCCGATGAAGGCGGGCGCTCATCCTGCCCTGGCTCAAGGTAAAGTGCGTTATGTCGGCGATCATGTTGCTGTTGTGATTGCCGAGACCTATTCGCAAGCCAAAGACGCCGCTGAAAAGATCGTTGTTGATTATGGCGTGTTGCCGGCTGTTGTTGATATGAACACCGCGTCCAAAGGGCCTGCCATTCACGATGTTGCATCTGATAACGTTGTCTATGATTGGCACCTTGGCGATAAGGCCGCAACCGAGGCTGCGTTTAAAAACGCCAAGCACATCACCAAGATTGATCTCGTCAATAACCGCTTGATCCCGAACGCGATGGAACCTCGCGCGGCAGTCGGCGATTATGATGCCGGTACGGAAGTGTTCACGCTTTACACGACGAGCCAGAACCCGCATGTCGCACGTCTCGTTCTCTCGGCGTTCATCGGTATTGCGCCCGAGCACAAGCTGCGCGTCATTGCGCCCGATGTCGGTGGTGGTTTTGGCTCGAAAATCTTTATTTATGCGGAAGAAACCGTCTGCGTTTGGGCCTCCAAGCGCGTGGGTCGTCCGGTTAAATGGACGGCGGATCGCACCGAAGCATTCTTGTCGGATGCCCATGGCCGCGACCACATCACGCATGCGGAATTAGCAACCGACGACAAGGGCAAAATTCTTGCCTTCCGCGTTAAGACCAAAGCCAATCTAGGCGCCTATCTCTCAACCTTCTCAAGTTGCGTACCGACCTATCTCTACGCGCCGCTTTTGTCGGGTCAGTATGATATTCCGGCGATCTATGTTGAAGTCGAAGGCATCTACACGACGACAGCGCCGGTTGATGCGTATCGTGGCGCTGGGCGCCCTGAAGCGACCTTCGTTGTTGAACGTATGATGGAAAAAGCAGCGCGTGAATTGGGTATGGATCCAGCCACGTTCCGCCGGAAGAATTTCGTGAAGAGCTTCCCGCATCAAACGCCCGTTATCATGTGTTATGACACGGGCAATTACACCGCTTCGCTCGATCTAGCGCTTGAAATGGCGGACTATAAAAACTTCGGCAAGCGCAAGAAGGAAAGTGCGAAGAACGGCAAGCTCCGCGGTATCGGCTTCTCGGCCTATATCGAGGCTTGCGGCATTGCGCCGTCGGCAGCCGTCGGCTCGCTCGGTGCGGGCGTTGGTCTTTGGGAATCAGCCGAAGTCCGCGTCAATCCGGTTGGCACGGTTGAAGTGTTGACGGGTTCGCACAGCCACGGCCAAGGCCATGAGACGACATTCGCTCAGCTCGTATCGGATCGCTTGGGCATCGACATCAATTCGGTGGCGATTGTGCATGGCGACACCGACAAGGTGCAGTTCGGCATGGGCACCTATGGATCGCGGTCCGGCTCGGTCGGTATGTCGGCGATCTCCAAGGCACTCGATAAGGTGATTGCCAAGGGCAAGAAGGTTGCATCCTACGCGCTCGAAGCGTCTGAAAAAGACATTGAGTTCAAGGATGGCCGCTTCTCGGTGGCGGGAACAGATAAATCACTCGCTTTCGGTGAAGTCGCTTTGCAAGCCTATATCGCGCACAAGTTTACAGGCGCGGAATTGGAGCCGGGCTTAAAAGAAGGCGCGTTCTATGATCCGACGAACTTCACCTTCCCATCGGGCGTTCATATTTGCGAAGTCGAAATCGATCCGGAAACGGGTGTGACGTCGATTGAAAAATGGACGGCGGTTGACGATTTCGGAAACGTCATCAACCCGATGATTGTTGAGGGTCAGGTCCATGGCGGTATCGCGCAGGGCATTGGTCAGGCACTGATGGAAGGCGCCCATTATGATAAGGATGGTCAGCTCGTGACCGCCAGCTACATGGATTATACCATGCCGCGCGCGGATAATCTGCCATCGTTCCAGATCGGCATGACCAACACGCCTTGCACCACCAACCCGCTCGGTTTGAAGGGTTGCGGCGAGGCGGGTGCGATTGCGTCGCCTCCGGCTGTTATCAACGCGATCACGGATGCGATTGGTCACGAAAACATCGCGATGCCTGCAACGCCACAGGCGGTCTGGATGGCCATTCAGGCTTCTAGCACTAAAATCGCAGCAGAATAAGATCCAAGGAGAATAGAGAACATGTACGCCTTTTCCTATCACTCACCGAAAACGGTACGTCAGGCGGCGACGCTTCTTGGCAAGAGTCCAGATGCGAAAGTGTTGGCCGGTGGCCAGACTTTGCTTCCAACCATGAAGCAGCGCCTTGCTTCGCCATCCGCCCTAGTCGATCTCGGCAAGGCTGAGGGTTTGTCGGGCATCGAAGTGAAGGGTCGCAACGTCGTTATCGGCGCTATGACCCGTCATGCCGACGTCGCTACCTCGGCCGTCATTGGCGAGGCCATTCCGGCGCTTGCGGCTTTGGCCGGTGGCATCGGCGATCCGGCTGTTCGCAACCGCGGCACCATTGGCGGCTCAATTGCCAATAACGATCCGGCAGCGGATTATCCGTCAGCCGTGTTGGCGCTGAATGCGACCATCATCACCAACAAGCGCAAGATCCCTGCGGATCAGTTCTTCCAAGGCATGTTCACCACCGCGCTGGAAGAAGGCGAAATGATCGTGAAGGTTTCCTTCCCGATCCCGTCAAAAGCCGCTTACGAGAAGTTCCCGAACCCAGCCTCGCGCTATGCGATGGTTGGCGTGTTTGTCGCCAAAAAGGGTTCGGAAACCCGCGTGGCGGTAACGGGCGCGGGCTCGGACGGTGTGTTCCGCTCGGCCGAATGCGAAGCCGCTCTAAAGGCGCGCTTCAACCCGAAATCTTTGGATGGCGTCAAAGTGAAGGCTTCCGGCCTTAACTCCGATATCCATGCCAGCTCGGACTATCGCGCTCATCTGATCCCGGTCATCGCCAAGCGTGCGGTCGCCAAAGCGATGGCGAAGTAAGCGTCTGACGCTCATTTGATCCGGATTAAAGAATGCCCGGCCCCGTGCCGGGCATTCTTGCATGGAGGGCGGTTTCGCACCGCTTTAAGAATTTAAACCGTTCGCTTTCCCTTGTTGTCGGAGTTTTAGCCATGACCATGATCCCTTTGCCCACCTCGATCGACGCAATGGAAAGTCTTCTGGCCTCCGGCGATTATGTCGCCGACCGGTCGCTCTCGACCGTTCTGTTTCTGGCGCTGAAAATGGGCCGCCCGATTTTGCTGGAAGGCGAGGCGGGCGTGGGCAAAACCGAGATCGCCAAAGTGTTGGCCAAGACTTTGGGCCGCAAGCTGATCCGGCTGCAATGCTATGAGGGGCTTGACGTCTCCTCCGCCGTCTATGAATGGAACTATGCCGCGCAAATGATGGCAATTCGGCTATCGGAAGCCGAGGGCGGTCTTGATCGCGCCCAGTTGGAGCAGAATATTTTCTCCGAGCGCTATCTGGTGCGCCGTCCCATTCTCGACGCGCTGACGCCAGATGTAGCAGGCCCTCCGGTGCTGTTGATCGACGAACTCGACCGGACGGACGAAGCCTTTGAAGCCTATTTGCTGGAAGTGCTTAGCGATTTTCAGGTGACGATTCCGGAGTTCGGCACGGTGAAAGCGCCGCACCCGCCGATTGTGATCGTTACTTCCAACCGGACCCGCGAAATCCACGACGCGCTGAAGCGCCGTTGCCTTTATCACTGGGTGGATTACCCAACCGCCGAGCGAGAATTGGAAATCGTTCGTATCAAAGCGCCGCAATCGCCCGAAAAACTCTCGGCCGAAATCGTGACTTTTGTGCAGGCGCTGCGCAAACAGGATCTGTTCAAAGTGCCGGGCGTTGCCGAAACACTCGATTGGGCAACCGCACTCGTGGAGCTGGATGCCGTGGCGCTCGACCCCAAGCAGGTGTCCGATACGCTTGGCGTTCTCCTGAAATATCAAGACGATATTCAAAAAATGCAGGGCTCCGAAATCAAGGCGATTTTGGACGAGGTGAAGGTGAATGTGAAACCCGGTCAGCCGGGCATTTGAGGTATTATAAGCGTTTGGTTTGTATCCGTTGCGTCAAAAAGGAGTTGATTTTTTTAACCTAATAGGTTAATTGACGCATGGAAAAGCGAATACCGCATGTGCCTTTGGTTCGGGTTTTGGAACTGGTCCGGACAGGCCAATACGAAATTCGCCTTTCTGCCCTCCGAGGAGCGGCAGAATTAGGATGGGGAAGCGATGACATTGTGAAAACCGTGTTATCGCTTGCTCGGTCCGACTTTTATAAAAGCATGACGACCTATGCCGATCATCGTGTCTGGCAGGATGTTTATAGGCCGAAGACCTTGGCCGGGATCCTATACCTCAAATTGACAGTGACCGAGAATGTCATTGTCGTTTCGTTTAAGGAAGCGTGACGATGAAATGTCCGATGTGTGGGTCCGATAATCTCGTTCACGATACGCGTGATATTGAACATAGCTACCGCGGGATGCGCACGATTATCCCAAAGATTAGCGGGAAATTTTGTTCATCCTGCGATGATGCCACGCTCGATCCCCGCGAAAGCAAACGCGTCTCTGACGCCATGCTGGCTTTCAACCGCGAGGTCAACGCAATGCTCGGCGATCCTGAATTCATCGCGGGCGTTCGCAAAAAGCTTAACCTCAATCAGGGCGAGGCTGGCGAGATTTTTGGCGGCGGGGTTAATGCGTTTTCCCGCTATGAGACCGGCACCACCAAGCCGCCTTTGGCGCTCGTTAAATTGTTTAAAGTGTTGGATCGGCATCCCGAACTTCTAAACGAAATTCGCTGATATGGCGCTAGGTGATAGCGGGCCAGCGGTTTGCCGTGTAGCGTTGCTAAACTCTGCCGTTAGCTTGGAACCCCGCATCACCTATGTCCGGTAAACTCTCCGAAAACATTGCCTATTTTGCCCGCGCGTTACGCGAGGCCGGCTTGCCCGTTGGTCCCGGTGCAGTGCTCGACGCCGTTGAGGCGGTAGAGGCGGCCCATATCGGAAGCAAGGAAGATTTTTTCTGGACGCTGCACGCGATTTTCGTGAAAAAACGCGAACATTCGGATGTGTTTACCCAGGCCTTTCGGATTTTCTTCCGCAGGCGTTCGCTGATCGAAAAAATCATCGCAACGCTTTCGCCCTATTCGCCCGCCAAGGACGACAAGCCGAAAAAGCCGGAAGCAGGCGCGCTGCGTGCGGCTGAAGCCCTGTTGCAGGCGAAGCGCAACGAGGCACCGCCTGAAAAGGAAGAAAAGATCGAGCTTGATGCGCGGTTCACCGTATCCGAGCGCGAAATCCTGCAAACTAAAGATTTCGCGCAAATGACGGCGAGCGAGATCACCCGCGCACATCTCCTCATCGACCGTCTCGAATTGCCTGATGATCGCCGCCCCACGCGGCGCTTCGTGGCGGCAAGATCTGGCTCGCGGATTGACCCGCGCAAAACCTTCCGCAACACGCTGCGCTCCGGCGGCGGCATGATCAAACTCGAATACCGGGATCGCGCCCAAAAAAGCCCGCCGATTGTGGCGATCTGCGATATTTCGGGGTCTATGGCCGATTATACGCGGCTGTTTTTGCATTTTCTCCATACCCTCACCGACAAGCGCAAACGTGTGAATACGTTTTTATTCGGCACGCGGCTGACCAATGTCACGCGCTCGCTCAAAAGCCGTGATCCGGATGAGGCGTTGGAAAAATGTACCGAACAGGTGGCGGATTGGTCGGGCGGCACGCGGATAGGCACCAGCCTGCATCGGTTCAACCGCCAATGGTCCCGCCGAGTATTGGGGCAGGGCGCCATCGTGTTGCTTTTCACGGATGGATTGGAGCGCGACGGCACCGAAGAATTGCAGAAGGAAATCGACCGCCTACACCGCTCCTGCCGCAAGCTCGTATGGCTCAACCCGCTCTTGCGCTTTGACGGATTTGAGGCAAAAGCCTCAGGCATTCGGGCGATCCTGCCGCATGTCGATGAGTTTCGTCCAATCCATAATTTGAAGAGCATGGAAGCACTCGTTGAGGCGCTCTCGGTGAAGGGTTCGGCTGAGGCTGATCCCAAACTCTGGTTGCGGCGGGTGGCTTAGTAGATTACCTTACGTTAGACTGGGCTAACGTAAGAGATCAAAAATGAGCACTCCGGCAGCACCCGTTTCTGAATTGAAGCCGGCACAAGCTAGCCCGTTAGCACCGCCGTCGGTTGCCGTCACAATACCCGCTCAGCAACTTGAAAAATGGTTTAAGTTGCCCTCGGATCAATATTTAAACATTCAAATTACTCGGTCGGACTTAGATCGCTTTTATAATGTCTTTGATCGTATATTCGCGGCACAGCATTTGTCACACGATGTTTTAATTAAGTGGTCAAATGGAAATACGGAAGGGGCGGAACGAGACTTAGAATCGTCTCGTAATGCCTTGCGCGAAAGTCAGAATGAATTGCGGCTCTTCTTCATGGCCCTAATGGCATCGGCTACAAAATGACTAAAGCGGACCCCTCATATAAATCAGCGGAAATTTATACGCATGACAGGTTTGGGGGAGCTGTGCCAAGTGGTTCCACCCCCTTGCAAAGTGGCGGTGGAGGTGGCACATTTGATGGTATGGAACCACGCGTCGCCGTTTTGGAAAACAATGTGGAGACTATCAAGCGGGATATTGGCGAATTAAAAGCCGATATGTCGGTGATCAGGCGTGACATCGAAAGCCTAAAGGTCAGCCAAGGCATTTCAATCGAAAGAGTTGCTCATCTTCCAAGCAAGGGCTTTATTGTTAAATCGCTGACGGTTGCAACTGGGCTATTGGGAGGCTTAATGACGTTAATTGGTGCCTTCATCGCTTTCCAGGACCATATTAAGGCGTTTTTGACTCATTAGACTTCTTTTTGGCCGTCAAAGACTTCATTTTCCAAATCTCCCCTAAATGCGCTATGCTCCACGGTGAACATCTTACACGGGAGTGCAGACCCATGCTCGCATCTGATGACGATCTCTTGAAACAGGCAGAAGATTGGCGGCGCGCCGGGCGTGATGTGGCCATTGCGACGGTTGTTGAAACATGGGGTTCGGCACCAAGGCCGGTGGGCAGCCATCTCATTATCGACGCCGAGGGCAATTTCATGGGCTCCGTTTCGGGCGGATGCGTCGAAGGCGCGGTGGTTACCGAAGCCATCGACGTCATCGAGAGCGGTGCGCCAAAGCTGTTGGAATTCGGCGTAGCCAATGAAACGGCTTGGCAGGTTGGTCTGTCCTGCGGCGGGCGGATCAGCGTTTATGTCGAGAAGGTTGCTTGATGGGTTCGTATCAGCTTTTACTCAGCTTCACCGTCGCAACCGCGATTTTCGCCTATGTACCCGGTCCTGCCATTATGTATGCCATGGCGCAAACCATGGCGCTTGGGCGTCGCGGTGGCTTTATGGCGGCGCTTGGCATGCATATCGGGGGCTATGCACATGTTTTGGCGGCGGCCTTTGGTTTGTCCGCTTTGTTCCAATATGTGCCGGAATTGTTTCTTGCCGTTAAAATCGCCGGGGCCTTTTATCTCGTCTGGCTCGGCATCGACATGATCCGTAAAAGCAGCTTGGGCAGAGTGGAAACCATCGCGCCGAAAAGCGCACGGCGGGCCATGATGCAGAGCATTACGGTGGAACTGTTAAACCCGAAAACGGCTTTGTTTTATGTGGCCTTCGTGCCGCAATTTGTTGATCCGTCGGCCGCCTATCCGGTGTGGGCGCAGTTTTTGATTTTGGGCGTGATTGTTAATCTCGCTTTCTCCTCAGCTGATTTGGTGGTGATTTACTTTACCGCCGCCATTGCTAACCGGTTGAAGCAAGGCGGGCGATTGGCCCATGCGTTGCGGGTGGCAGGCGGCACGGTTCTTGTCGGGCTTGGCGCCCGTCTCGCTTTCGAGCAGATTTGATTGGGGTGTTGTGATGGATCTTTCCCTACTCTCCAAGCTAAATGAGGAGCGTGCCGCGCGCCGCGCCGCCGTGCTGGTCACCGACATTGTGAGTGGCAAGCAAAGGCTGGTGCTTGAAGCGGATATCGCCGCTGATCCGCTAGCCAACATGCTCTCCGATGCGCTCCGCATGGGCAAAAGCGGCGTGGTCGAAACGCCTGAGGGCAAGCTCTTTCTCACCGTTCAGGCGCCGATTGTCCGCATCATTGCCATTGGTGCGGTTCATATCAGCCAAGCGCTGGTGCCGATGGCGCAACAATTGGGCTTTGATATCGTCATCGTCGATCCGCGAACCGCGTTCGCCTCGCCAGAGCGGTTCCCCAATGTCGAGATGCATGCGGAATGGCCTGACGTCGCTTTGCTCAAACTCGGCGTTGACCGTTACACGGCTTTTGTGATGCTGACGCATGATCCGAAAATCGACGATCCTGCTTTGTTTATCGCGCTAAAATCGTCGTCTTTTTATATCGGTGCGCTAGGCTCCCGAAAAACCCACGCTACGCGCGTGGAGCGGTTGAAGGAAGCGGGATTTAGCGATGAGGACATAGCCCGCATCCACGCACCGATAGGCTTGAACATTGGCGGTATTAGCCCCGCGGAAGTAGCGCTTTCGATCCTCGCGCAAATCACCGCCAAACTGCGCCTGAAGCCAGACGGAACGCGGGCTTAACATGCGGTTTGGTCCTGTTCCACTCGATCAGGCGCTTGATGCGGTTTCCGCCCATTCGCTGCGGTTGAGTGACCGCGTCATTAAAAAAGGTGCGCGCCTTTCAGCCGATGACCTTGCGGCGATCAAAGCCGATGGGCGTCATGAGGTTATTGTTGCCTTAAGCGATGAAGGCGATATCGGCGAGGATGAAGCAGCTGAGAAGCTCGCGCTTGCGTTATCGGGGCCGCATATCCGTCGCGATCAACCGACGACGGGTCGCAACAATCTCTTTGCCGATCAAGCGGGCGTGTTACGGGTCAATGCAGAGGCGATCGATCGGCTTAATTCGATCGATGAGGCCGTTACCTTTGCTACACTGCCCGATTATCGCGCCGTCGAACGGGGCGAGATGATTGCCACCGTAAAAATTATTCCCTTCGCCGTTTCGGGACGCGTGATCGATAAAGCCATCCAAGAAGCCGGACCTATGCCGCTGATCGAGGTGAAGCCGTTTCGCACGCTGAAGGTGGCTGCCGTTTCAACCTTGCTTCCTGGCCTTAAGCCGAGCGTCATCAACAAGACTTTGGCGGTATTGGAAGGGCGTTTGGCGCCAGCGGAGTCAACCGTCGATTTTGATCTGCGTGTGGCGCATAATGCGGATGACGTTGCCGATGCGATCAAAGCTGCGATCGCCGATGGTGCTGACCTTGTCGTCGTCTATGGTGCTTCCGCCATTACCGATCGGCGCGATGTGATCCCGGCAGCGATTGAGCAAGCGGGCGGTCGCATCGAGCATTTTGGAATGCCGGTTGATCCAGGCAATTTGATGCTGGTCGGCGAGGTCGAAGGCCGCACCATATTGGGTGCACCGGGCTGCGCGCGCAGCCCCAAGGAAAACGGCTTTGATTGGGTGTTACAACGCGTCATGGCCGGCATTCCGGTGAAGCGCGCCGATATCACAGGGCTCGGCGTTGGCGGCTTGTTGATGGAGATTGTCCAGCGAGGGCATCCGCGTGATCCCCATTCCGGCTCACAGGACGGATGATGATTGGTGCCATCATCCTCGCTGCAGGCCGCTCCACCCGTATGGGATCTAACAAGCTGTTAGAGGACTTAAACGGCAAGCCGTTGGTGCGTCATGTGGCCGAGGCCGCGCTTGCCTCAAATGCGCGCCCCATCCTCGTCGTGACAGGCCATCAACCTGAAAGGCTTTCTGCCGCGCTTGAGGGGCTTCCGCTCGCTTTCATCCATAATCCAGATTTTGCCGATGGGCTTTCAACCTCGCTGAAAATAGGGATTGCGACATTACCTGCCGAGGTAACGGCTGTTATCGTTTTACTTGGCGATATGCCGCTCATCTCATCGATGGCAATCAATGAAGTGATTATGGCGTTTGAAGCAGCGCCTGAAAAAATAGCCGCAGTGCCCGTGCACACTGGCGAGTGGGGCAATCCCGTACTCCTGTCGCAGGCTCTCTTTGCCGAAGTCGCCAGGCTGCAAGGTGATGCTGGCGCACGTAAATTGCTGCAAGGACGGGCAGGGGATGTGCTGGAAGTGCCCGTTGCGAGCGACGCTGTTCTGATTGATCTCGATACACCGGAAGCTTTGGCGAAAGCGCGGTTTAAGGGCGCGTAATCATTTATTTTTGGCTTGTGTGCGGCATTTGTCCGAACAATATTTCACCTCGTCCCAAACTTTTTCCCATTTTTTGCGCCAGGCAAAGGGCCGTGCGCAAACGATACACATCTTTTGCGGCAGATCGGCTTTGCGACGCATAGGTGGCATGTTTGGGCTTTCGATAATCTGATGATGTGCTGACTACGTACGAAAGCCAGAAGGTTTCGGGTCACGTCTTTGACGTAAGAGGGTTTTTACATGTCAGGCACGATTGTTATTTTGGGCGGCACGGGCGGGATGGGGTCGGCGATAGCCCGAGCGGTTATGGCACGTGGTTATGGCGTTCACCTTGTTGGCCGCGATGCGGCGCGTTTGTCGGAAATGTCGGCGACGCTTGGCGGTGCATCCTTTTCAATAGCCGATGTTGAAGATGAGGCATCCGTTATTCAAGCGATTGCGGAAGCGGGCAGCGAGCTTGCGGGGCTCTGCTACGCGGTGGGTACGATCAATCTCAAACCTGTTACTCGCCTTACAAGCGACGATGTTTCGCGTGATTTTCGCATTAATGCGCAAGGTGCATTCTTCGCCATCAAAGCCGCCTTGCCTGCATTGAAAGCCTATTCGGGAACGGCGTCTATTTTATTGTTTTCAACCGTTGCCGTTCGTCAGGGCTTTACGGCGCATGCATCGGTTGCCATGGCAAAAGGTGCGGTAGAAGGTTTGACGCTTTCGCTTGCAGCCGAGCTTGCTCCGAAGATCCGTGTGAATTGCATTGCGCCTTCGCTGACGCGAACACCCATGGCAGCCTCTTTGCTCGGTAACGAGACAATGGCGACCGCTATCGCATCAATGCATGCGATGCAACGCCTTGGAGAACCCGATGACATTGCGCCCTTAGCCGCCTTGCTGCTTTCCGATGAAGCAAATTGGATAACAGGCCAATCGATTGGCGTTGACGGCGGCCGCGCGATGTTGCGGACGAAAGGATGACGGATCGCGTCGGCAGTTTAAGGCTTATTCTTGGTGATCAATTAAGCCATTCGATTTCTTCGCTGAACGCCATTGATTTTAAGCGTGATATTGTTGTGATGGTCGAAGTCGCAACCGAGACGACTTACGTCCCGCATCACAAGCAAAAAATTGTGTTGATCCTTTCGGCGATGCGTCATTTCGCTGAAGAATTATCAGAGCGTGGTATTCGCGTTGACTATGTAAAGCTTGATTCCGCTGAAAACACCGGTTCCTTTTCCGGTGAAGTACAGCGTGCGATCAAGCAATATAAGCCCGAACGCGTTATGGTTACAGAGCCAAGTGAATATCGGGTGCGTCAGTTTATGGATGACTGGCAAGATGCCTTTGGATTGCCGGTTCATATTCTCGAAGACACACGGTTTTTCTCGACACCCAATGAGTTCGCAAAATGGGCTGATGGCAAAAAGCAACTTCGCATGGAATTTTTTTATCGCGAAATGCGCCGCAAGACTGGCTTGCTTATGCAAGGCAGTGAGCCGATTGGCGAACAATGGAATTTTGACCACGACAATCGCAAGGCTCTCCCAAAAGGATTAAGTCTTCCAACACGCCGTCGCTTTGAGCCTGATGCGATTACGTTGGATGTCATTCAAATGGTGGGTGAGCGGTTTGAAAATCATCCGGGCGGGCTTTCAAATTTTGGTTGGCCAGCGACGCGTATCGATGCGCTATCGGCGCTAGATCATTTTATTGATGCCTGTTTACCCTCTTTCGGTGATGTGCAAGACGCGATGAAGCAAGGAGAAAGCTTTCTCTTTCACGCGTTGATTTCACCCATGCTCAATATCGGACTCCTATTGCCCGATGAAGCATGTCGAAAGGCGGAAGCAGCCTACCATTCGGGCCATGCGCCACTGAACGCGGTGGAAGGATTTATTCGACAAATTCTCGGATGGCGCGAATATGTTCGCGGCCTCTATTGGTTGAAGATGCCCAATTACGCCGAAGGCAATGCGCTGAATGCCAATAGGCCGTTACCTGCTTTTTATTGGACGGGTGAAACCTCCATGAATTGCTTGAAGCAATGTGTTGGAGACACGATGCGCAACGCCTATGCCCATCATATTCAGCGCTTAATGGTGCTGGGCAATTTCGCGCTACTGGCCGGCATTCAGCCGCGCGAAGTCGAGGAATGGTTCTTGGCCGTCTATGCGGATGCGTTTGAGTGGGTTGAGTTGCCGAATGTTCACGGCATGGCGCTTTTTGCCGATGGTGGGGTTATGGCGTCTAAGCCCTATGCGGCGTCCGGCAGCTATATTGACCGGATGAGTGATTATTGTTCGGATTGCACCTATTCGCCAAAGGAAAAGCTAGGGGCCAAGGCCTGTCCGTTCAACTATCTCTATTGGGATTTTTTGGCACGAAACCGCCCTGTCTTGAGCAATAACCAGCGTTTAGCGATGCCTTACCGTAGTTTAGCCGTAATGTCGTTTGAGAAAAGAGAACAGATTGCGAGTGAGGCGAAGCAATTTCTCGACGGACTATAAAGTGATTTTGCCATCTATCGCTTTACGGACTCATTTGCTAAGGCTCGCCGCGATAGGAAATCCATTGGTCATGTCCGCTCATCCGCCCCGCATTTCTTCCTTGCTCGCCAAAATCGCCAAAGACGGCGAGGGCGATCGGATTACTGTTCGCCAAATTGTAGACGCGTTGGGTGCGCGTGGGTTTTCCCTCTTAATTGTGATCCTAGGCCTGCCCAATAGCCTTCCGATGCCGCCTCCTATTGCCTTGGTGAGCGGGTTTTTGATGATCGCGATTTCATTGCAATTGATCTTTGGACGCGCGGCGCCGTGGTTGCCGTCTACGGTCCTTAAGAATTCAATCGCCCGACAGGATGTCGCAAAGGCCGTTGATACGGCAATGCCATGGGTGCGTTGGATCGAAAAGCTAGCGCGACCTCGTTTGTCGTTGTTTGATCATGCCGCAAGCTGGCGGGTGCTCGGCTTAGGATTATTGATTTTATCGCTCGGACTTGTATTCGCGCTGCCTGTCATTGGGCAAATCCCCATCGGTATTGCGCTTTGCTTGATGGGTCTCGGCCTTGTTGAGCGGGATGGCTATTTGACGTTGATCGGATTTGCCATTGGCTTGATGGGCGTCGCCTTTTCCTATGGCTTTATCGTCGCCGTATTAACTGGCGCGTCGCATATTTTCTGACGATACCTTCAAATCAAGCCTTGCCCCTTAAGGCTTGAATGCCCGTTGCGACCAATGATGATGTGGTCGTGCACCAAGACGCCGAGGGGCTTTCCAGCATCGACAATCTGGCGTGTCATCGCGATATCGGCATGAGACGGTGTCGGATCGCCCGACGGGTGATTGTGAACCAGAATAACCGCTGTTGCCGATAATTCGAGCGCGCGTTTGACGACTTCGCGGGGATATACAGGAGTGTGATCAACGGTCCCCGTTTGTTGGACTTCATCGGCAATTAGGCCGTTGCGTTTATCCAAAAATAAAATGCGAAAAATTTCACGCGATTCAAATGCCATGGAGGCGCGGCAATAATCAATAACGGAGGACCATGATCCAAGAATGGTTCGTTTTTTGATTTCGCCACGGGCCAGCTCGCGGCCTGCGGCTTCAATGATTTTGAAATCGATGGCGGTGGCTTCCCCAATTCCATCAAACCCGTAAAGCCTGGCATAAGGTGCGCCCAGCACTTCGGCGACAGAGCCAAATTCGGCGATGAGCTGTTTGGCTAGGGGCTTAACGTCGCGCCTTGGTATGGTGCGAAACAGAAGAAGTTCAAGTAATTCATAGTTTTGAAGGGCCGATACACCCGCGCGAGAAAAGCGCTCTCGCAACCTATGGCGGTGTCCGGCTGCATGATCCTCCCTGACTGTTTTATCACCGTCAGGGGGATTGGATGCAGCCATGTCTTATTCCTCTGTAGGGCTCTGACCCAATGGCGGCTTATCGAGGCCCTTCGGCGAGAGCGTGAAAATCTCACACCCCGTCTCCGTGACGCCGATCGTATGTTCAAATTGGGCCGAAAGCGATCTGTCTCTTGTGACAGCTGTCCACCCATCGCCCAGTACTTTGACCTCCGGGCGGCCTAAATTGATCATCGGTTCGATCGTAAACAACATGCCGGGTTTGAGCTGAACGCCATCGCCTCTGCGGCCATAGTGCAGAATATTCGGCTCGTCATGGAAGAGTTGTCCCAAGCCATGCCCGCAAAAATCGCGCACGACCGAGCAACGCTCCGATTCCGCATAGGATTGGATCGCATAGCCGATATCGCCTGTCGTTCCACCGGGCTTCACCGCTGCGATGCCGCGCATCAAACATTCATAGGTAATATCAACAAGCCGCTCGGCGCGCCGTGGCACTTCGCCCACACCATACATCCGGCTTGAATCGCCATGCCAGCCATCGACGACAAGCGTAATATCGATATTAACGATGTCGCCGTCGCGCAAAGGCTTATCATTGGGGATGCCGTGACACACGACATGGTTGATGGAAGTGCAAATGCCGCGCGTAAAGCCGCGATAGTTTAGCGGTGCCGGATAGGCGTTGTGGTCCATCGCAAATTCAAACGCGATTTTGTCCAGATAATCGGTAGTAACGCCGGGCTTCACCAGATCCACCATCAAATCGAGCGCCTCGGCGGTCAATTTTCCAGCTTTTCGCATGGCGGCAAACGCGTCGGCCCCAAAAAGCTTGATTTTGCCGGGGCGACGGCGGGTTGCATGGGTGGCTTCAACGAAAGTCATCGGATCCGTTTCTGTGACGATGGGGTGACGATCCAGAAATGATTTAAACAAGCTGCCATTGCAAGCTTTTCGTCCAATCTTGGGACAATAAATTATAGGTTGCCCTTATTTCTCGGTGCATGGCCCGCCGGTTTTGCTTGAGCCTTTGCCTTTGTGGGCTATAGAAAACGCTACAGGGTAGATGAGGGATCGCCGATGGCGTCGACTAGTCCAGACAGGGTAACGGCTGCGTTGTTGGTAATCGGTGACGAGATCCTCTCAGGCCGAACAAAAGACAAGAATATTGGCTATATCGCCGAATATTTGACCGCTGTCGGCATCGATTTGCGCGAAGTTCGGGTGGTCTCTGATGATGAGGCTGCGATCATCGAGGCAGTGAATGCGCTTCGCCACGGCAACACCTATCTGTTTACGACGGGCGGCATTGGCCCGACCCATGACGATATTACGGCCGATTGCGTCGCCAAGGCGCTTGGGGTGGCTATTTCCCATGATCCACGGGCGGTGGCGATGCTCAAAGAGCGCTACGCCAACCCGGACGATTTAAACGAGGCGCGGCTCCGCATGGCGCGCATCCCGCATGGCGCTGAACTGATCGAAAACCCGATTTCGAAAGCGCCGGGCTTTATGGTGGAAAACGTCATCGTAATGGCCGGTGTGCCCGCCATTATGCAAGCCATGCTCGAAGGCGTCATGCCCAAGCTCAAAGTGGGCAAGACCATGCTGTCCGTATCTATTGACTCCGGCGGCCTGCCGGAAGGCGCCTATGCGACGGGACTAGGCGAGGTGCAAAAGGCGCATGCGGGGGTGATTATTGGCTCCTATCCGCATTTTGATGGCCAGCGCTTTATCAATCAAATCGTCCTACGGTCGCGGGACGAGGCCTTATTGGAAACCGCCAAAATGGCTGTCTCCGATCTCATTTCCAACCTTAAATCCAACGCCGTGTGAGTAAACGATGAACCAGGCACAAAAAGCATTTCCGGTTTCTTGGGACCAATTTCACCGTGATGCGAGGGCGCTCGCATGGCGGCTGGCATCGTCTGGGCCTTTTTCATCGATTATTTGCATCACGCGTGGCGGACTTGTACCCGCAGCCGTGGTCTCTCGCGAATTGGGCGTTCGCGTCATCGAGACGATCTGCATTGCGAGCTATCACGACTACACCAATCAAGGCGAGTTGATGGTCTTGAAGCGGATTGCCGATGATGTCATCGCCAAGGGCGAAAAGGGCGGCAAGGGCATTTTGGTGATTGACGATCTGGTCGACACCGGCAAGACGGCGCGTATCGTGCGGGATATTTTGCCGGACGCCCATTTTGCGACCGTTTATGCCAAACCGCTTGGCCGCCCGTTGGTTGATACGTTTATCACCGAAGTTTCCCAAGATACGTGGATTTATTTCCCTTGGGATATGGGTCTTGCCTATCAGGCGCCGATTGCGGATGGACATAAAGGATAAGGTTAAACAAAAAGCATGGGGGTAGGGGGCTTGCACGGCTGCCAGTGCTTCTGTAACCCTCTGTCGCTGTCGGAATCGACGGGCTGACCATGATCGGCGGACATGGCGAAACTGGTAGACGCAAGGGACTTAAAATCCCTCGGTAGTGATACTGTGCGGGTTCGACTCCCGCTGTCCGCACCATCTCTTGAATGAGGTCTTGACCTAATTTTGTCGAAAATCCTGCGTTCTCTGGATGATTTAATCGGATACGGGCTTGTGCCCGAAGCCGATCGGGAGAAGCTTGCGCCCGTTGCCGAGCATTATGCCATTGGTCTGACCGACGCGATGGCGCGGTTGATTGATCCGCACGACCCACATGACCCGATCGCAAAACAATTTTTACCCGATGCGCGCGAATTGGATGTCTTGCCAAGCGAGCTGTCCGATCCGATCGGCGACGAGGTGCACAACCCCGTTGAAGGCATTGTGCATCGCTATCCCGATCGGGCGCTGTTGAAGCTTGTTCATATTTGCCCGGTTTATTGCCGCTTTTGTTTCCGCCGGGAGAGTGTTGGGCCCGATAAAGGCGAGATGCTGTCCGAGGCAGCGCTTGACCGGGCCTTTTCCTATTTGTTGACCCATCCGGAAATTTGGGAAGTCGTGATCACGGGGGGCGATCCGCTCATTCTCTCGCCCCGTCGGTTGAAGGGCATTGGCGAGCGGTTATCCGCCATTCCCCATATCAAGATTATTCGCTGGCATACGCGGGTACCCGTCGTCATGCCGGAAACCGTGACGGATGAATTGGCATCGGCGCTTAAGCCTGCGGGCAAGTCGGTTTGGTTGGCGATCCACGCTAATCATGTTCGTGAGCTGACGCCGGAGGCTCACCAGGCCATTGAGCGGCTCTCACGTGCAGGAATTCACCTGATCAGCCAGACGGTGTTGCTGAACGGCGTCAATAATGATGCGGCAACGCTGGTCGACCTGATGCGCGGTTTTGTCGAAGCGGGTGTGAAGCCGTATTATCTGCACCATGGCGATCTGGCACCCGGCACCGCCCATTGGCGGACGTCGTTGGCAGAAGGCAAATCCCTCATTGATCAGCTGCGCGGGCGGCTGTCAGGTCTTGCTCAACCCACTTATGTGATCGATTTGCCGGGCGGGCATGGCAAAGTCCCCGTTGCGCCGCTTTCGTGTGAAATCGAGGGGGAGGGCTGGCGCATCACCGACTGGCAAGGCTATACGCATCATTACCCACCGGGTACGGACAAGGTTTGACGGGGTAGCGAAGCGATGGCTGTGCAACAGAGTTTAGAGAATAAAGCGAAAGCGCCCGAGCTTTCCATCGTTGTTCCCGTGTTTAACGAAGCAGCGAATATTGCTCCCCTTGTTCAATTGGTTGAAGCCGCGTTTGAGGATGATTCCTGGGAGCTGATTTTTGTCGACGATAATTCACCTGACGGAACCGCTGAACGTGTAAAGGCCATTGCTGCGAAAGATCCGCGCGTGCGCTGCATGAGGCGCGTTGGCCGCCGTGGCCTATCGGGTGCCTCCATCGAGGGAATGCTTTCATCGAGTGCGCGCTATGTCGCCGTGATGGATGGTGACTTGCAACATGATGAGCGCGTTCTGGTGCGCATGTTAGCGCTTATTCGGGCGCAAGGTGTCGATCTTGTGATTGCTACGCGTGAGCGTGAAGGGGCAGCCATCACAGGCTTGAGCGGACAACGGAGTTTGGTCAGCGATTTTGGCCGTTTCCTATCGCGCCTTGTAATTAAAGCCGATGTCAAAGATCCGATGAGTGGTTTCTTTATGGTCCGCCGCGAGATTGTCGAGCAGGCCGCTCCCAAGCTTGCGACGGAAGGGTTTAAAATTTTGGCCGATCTATTGGCGACGGCCGATAAGCCGCTCAGCATCCGTGAAACGCCTTACGTGTTCCGCGAGAGACAACATGGCGAAAGCAAGCTCGATGCGCGGGTTGCTTTCGACTATTTGGGTTTTCTGCTGCATCATCTTACGGGTCGTTTGGTGCCTGTGCGCTTTTTCTTGTTCGGCCTCGTTGGTGCCTCGGGTGTGGTTGTGCATCTTCTTTCGCTGAAATTAATGTTGGCGAATTTTCCGAGCTACGGATTTGATCTTTCCCAAACAACGGCCACCTTCATTGCGATGATGAGCAATTTTCTATTGAACAATGGCCTTACCTATCGCGACCGCCGGATTACGGGTTGGCACTTGGTGCCGGGCTTTTTACTCTTTGCCGCAAGTTGCAGCATTGGCGTCGTCGCCAATGTTGGCTTGGCCCGCCTGATTTTCTCAGAAGGCCAGGAGTGGTGGGTTGCAGGTCTTGCGGGTGCGCTGACAGGCGCTGTCTTTAATTATGTCACGAGCAGCATTTTGGTGTGGCGTAAAAAAGCTTAAGCTACCGAATTGAACTGTTCTGAAGACGCCAATAGCCATTGCTTGTGCAATTCGTGATCGCCACTTCCGGACAATAACTCGCCTTTGCCCATGACGGGGTAAAGGTCGGCAAAATTCATCGTTTGCGTTGGGCTAATCCGGCGATGCAATTGCGAAGCGCGAATGTCGGAAGGGTGCATTAGCCCCGAAGCGCCGATTACTTCGGCAAGCGCGTGCAACGTGTTTTTGTGGAAATTGGCAACCCGTTCCGCTTTATCAGGCACGATCAAAGCACGTTGTCTGAGCTTGTCTTGGGTCGCTACACCGACAGGGCATTGATCCGTATGACAGCTTTGCGATTGAATGCATCCAATCGCAAACATAAAGCCACGCGCTGCATTGCACCAATCAGCACCAAGCGCCATGACACGCACCATATCAAAGGCGGATGTAATTTTGCCGGCCGCACCAATTTTAATGTTTTCGCGTAACCCTAACCCGGTCAGCGTTGAATGAACAAAACTCAAGCCATCGCGCAGCGGCATGCCGATGTGATCGGTAAATTCGAGCGGAGCCGCGCCTGTTCCACCTTCCGCACCATCGACCACAATAAAATCAGGCGTCACGCCCGTTTCAATCATCGCTTTGGTGATGGCAAGAAATTCATTTTTGTCGCCTATACAAAGCTTGAAACCCACCGGTTTGCCGTGTGAAAGTTCCCGCAATTGCGTGATAAAATTCATCAACCCGATCGGGTTCGAAAATGCCGGATGCGAGGCAGGGGAAATACAGTCTTCACCAATTTGTACACCGCGTGCTTCCGCAATTTCGGCGGTTACTTTTGCGCCCGGCAACACGCCACCATGGCCAGGCTTTGCGCCTTGGCTCAATTTAATTTCGATCATTTTGATCTGTGGATCTTTGGCTTGCGCCGCAAATTTTTCCGATGAAAAACTGCCATCCGAATTACGGCATCCAAAATAGCCGGAGCCGAGTTCCCAGATCAAATCACCACCAAATTCGCGGTGATGAACGGAGATGCTCCCTTCACCCGTATCATGGGCAAAGCTACCCAGCTTAGCGCCTTTGTTTAACGCCTTAATCGCGTTAGCACTCAAGGCACCAAAGCTCATGGCCGAGATATTGAACACAGAGGCCGAATATGGCTGTTGGCAAGCCGGTCCACCAATGGTGATGCGGAACGATTCAGGATCGGGATGTTTAGGCGAAAGCGAATGGGCGAGCCATTCAAAGCCGGGTTGATAAACATCAAGGATCGTTCCAAAGGGACGTTTATCGAGTTGAACTTTGGCACGTTGATAAACGATAGAGCGCTTATTGCGGCTAAACGGTGTCCCATCCGTGTCGCTTTCAATGAAATATTGGCGCATCTCTTTGCGCGTGCTTTCAAGGAAAAAACGAACAAGTCCGATGACAGGGTAGTTTCTTAAAATGCTGTGCTTCGTCTGTATGACATTATAAACGCCAACCGCCGATAGGGCTCCAAAAATCCAAAACCCAATCGCAAACAGAGGGTGAAGCGTGTAGGTGAATAAACAGGCGATGGCTACAAGTGTTACCAACGCAAAAGTCGTATACCGTACCATACCCACACCCCCGTTTATTAATTTCGTCCATCGTTTCCGTTTTGCCGCAAAGTGCAAGCTTAATATCGGATAATCGATGAATATTGTTACTTAGTGATGTCAATCGATTACAAAATCACCCGGCTTCCAATCAGGCTGCGGATATTGCGGATCGATTTGACGAAGCGCTTCGCACACGATGCCGGCAATGGCCGCGTTGCGCGCCAATTTATGGTCGGAAGGAATAACATGCCACGGTGCATAAGAGGGTGAGCATCGCTCAAGCATGATTTCGTATGCGTGGATGTAGTCTTTCCAATCTCGGCGATCATCGAGATCGGCGGCTTGAAATTTCCATCTTTTATCCGGGTGATCGAGACGTTCCTGCAACCGCTTGCCCTGTTCACCCTTTGAAATATGCAGCATGAACTTTAGAATGACAGTTCCATTTTCCACGAGCATTTTTTCGAACGCGTTGATTTGCTCGTACCGGTTTTCGATTTCATTATGCGGTGCAAATTTGCGTACTTTGGCAATCAACACGTCTTCGTAATGAGACCTGTTAAAAATTCCGATCGTGCCTTTGCGCGGGGCAGCGAGATGAGCACGCCAAAGATAATCATGCATCAGTTCTTCGCCGCAGGGCTTGCGAAACGGTTGCACCGTAACGCCCATCGGCCCTGTGGCATTGAAAACACCGCGAACCGTTCCGTCCTTTCCGCTGGTGTCCATGCCTTGCAAGATTACGAGCAGGCTACGCTTGCCTTCCGCATAGAGCCGGTCTTGCAACACGTTGATCTCTTCGATTGTTGTCGCAAGATATGCGTGGGCTGCTTGGGTATCACCGAATGCACCCGTTTCTTTGGGGTCAATTAAATCCAGATCGATTTTTGAATTCGGTTTGATCCGGTAAGCGTGTGACTTGTCATGGTCGAGCGTCATAGTGTTGAGCCTCTAAACTGCTTGATGCCGTTGCCGCGTTTCATGAAGCGCGCCACTCATAGATCCACGAATAATGGTCGGCTAATTGCATGCGCGACATGGCCAGGTCGCGCCCGATCGAGAACGGCCATCGCAGGTGATAGATATCGCCGTTTCGCCGTGCGGCAGCCTGAATTTTTGCGCTGCGTTGCTTCCTGATTTCGGCATAGGATGCAAAGGCATCCATTGGGTTGTCTGCGTCTTTCGAAAGCTCGTTACTCAACACATGCGCGTCTTCAATGGCCAGCGCGCCACCTTGTGCGAGGAAGGGTAGAACGGGATGGGCCGCATCGCCTAACAGCACCACACGGTTGTCCGTCCATGTGGTCCGGGGCGGACGATCGTAAAGGGACCAGATGGTCCAATCCTGCGCGGACTTGATCGCGCGGACGGCATCGGGATGCCAAGAAGCGAAGCGCTTTTGAAGGACGGAAGGCTCGCCGGCGCGTGACCAACCGGGCTGATTATCAGGGTCGGATGTGACGGCGACAAGATTGATAAATTCGCCACGACGAATGGGATAATGCACAAGATGGGCACCAGGTCCAAGCCAGAGGCCTGTTTCATCGGCGGCCAAATCGGCGGGCCAATCTTTCTTGGCCACAAGGCCACGCCAAGCGATGTGGCGGTGAAATTCCGGCTTTGATGGGTCGCCCATGAGGCGGGCGACATTGGACCAAATGCCATCGGCGCCGATTAAGGCTTTGCCTGTGACCCGTTCGCTGGCTGATTGGGAATCGCAACGGATCGTAACGGATGAGGTCGAATTATCTTCAATTGCCGCCACCGTCCGGCCGAAAGCCAAGCGGATATGGTCGCTGCCGCGCACCGCATCCAATAAAATTGTTTGAAGATCCGCGCGATGGATCGTCCAGTAGGGCGCGCCATATCGGCTTTGCATCGCTTCGCCAAGCGGCATGCTGCCAAGACGTTTGCCAGACTTTCCAGAACGAATTTTCAGCCTTTGCGGTTCGGCAACCACCTTTGCCAAGGCAGGACCAAGGCCAAGCTCCATGAGGATGCGCGAGGCATTGGGTGAGAGCTGGATACCCGCACCCACTTCGTCGATACGCGTTCTCTGTTCGATCAGAATGGAGGGTTGCCCGATGCGGGCAAGCGCAAGCGCCGTCGTGAGCCCGCCTATCCCGCCACCCGCAATCAAAATGGGATTGTCGGGCATTTAGCGCCTCCGATCAGGCAGCTTTATGCGCCTCGAAAACGCAATCAGCAGGATCCGATGCGCCGTGCAGCGACGTGTCTAATTTATACAGCGTTGAGCAATAGGGGCAGACGACTTCCGAATCGGAGCCCATATCCAGAAAAATATGCGGATGATCGAAGGGAGGGCTCGCACCAACGCACATGAATTTGTGGGCGCCGATCCGAATGGAAGAAACGCCAGAATCATTCTTGAAATAGGGAATTGCGTGGTCGGCCATTGAATCGCTCTCAATCCTTCAGATGAATGGGGGTTACCATACTCTTTTGCAGCGCGCTATGCCAGAGCGTAACCAAGTTTAGCGGGCCTACTTGCAGGGGATAGGGCTGGCTTCTAAGCTCCGCCTAGCCGAAATATTTCGAAAGCGCGTTGATGCAGTTTTTTCATTCCGATGGCGTTGAATTGGCCTTTATTGATCTCATGCCGGCGCAAATGGCTGTGGGCACGATTGTGCTTGTCCATGGGTTTGCGTCCTCGCATCGCATCAACTGGGTTGATACGTCATGGACAAAACGGCTGGTTGAGGCAGATTTCCGCATTATTGCGCTCGATAATCGCGGTCATGGCAAGAGCGAGAAGCTCTACGAGCCCGAGGCCTATACGCCCCTCATCATGGCAAAAGACGTCATCGCTCTGATGGATCATTTAAACATCCGGCAGGCCGATATTATGGGCTATTCCATGGGTGCACGGATCACGGCCGTTTTGGCCTGCCACTATCCGGAGCGCGTGCGGTCGGCGCTTTTAGGTGGACTTGGCATCCATCTGGTGGAAGGCAATGGACTTCCGCCCGGCATTGCTGAGGCGCTTGAGGCACCTTCTTTGGACGATGTTGAAGGTCCGGTCCCGCGTATGTTTCGCGCCTTTGCGGATCGGACGGGTAGCGACCGGCGGGCACTGGCCGCCTGTATGCGGGGATCTCGCCAAGGCGTGACGCGTGCAGAAGTACAAGGGATCAAAGTTCCCGTTCACATTGCCGTCGGCACGAAAGATGACATTGCCGGTAATCCGCACGCACTGGCAGCGCTCATTCCGGGTGCGATTGCGTTCGATATCGAGGGGCGGGATCATAATCTCGCCGTTGGCGATAGAACCCACAAGGACGCCGTTATGACGTTTTTGAACCAGCGAGCCTAGGCTTTAATTTTGCATAATTGCAAAGAAGAATTGAAAAATTCCGATTGTGAGCTTGCCAAACTGCGGATGGCTTCCTAGCTATCAATCGGGAGAGGGCTGGTCGTTTTCAGCTCGGGGGACGTTAAATGGGCATGACCGCGAAATTGCCTCTGGCAGGCGTGGAAATTGAAGCATCGATTGATCCGCTCTGGATTCAAGTTCGCAGCGAGGCGGCCGATATTTTGGCATCCGATGGCGATCTTGGTTCTTTTGTTCGGCAGAATGTGATCGATCAGCCGTCGTTTGATGCCGCCGTCATCGCCCGCCTTGCTGCGCGTCTTGATCACGCGGACCTGCCGCGCGACCGGATTTATGAAATCTTTTCATCGCTTGCCGCCTCAGACCCAGCCATTGGTCAGGGTTTCCGCGCCGATTTGATTGCGGTGGCGGACCGGGATCCGGCCTGCACGCGGATGATTGAGCCGTTGTTGTATTTTAAGGGCTTTCACGCGCTTCAAACGCATCGCATGGCCTTTGCGCTCAATCGGATGGGCCGGCGCGACATCGCTCTCTATCTTCAAAGCCGTTCGTCTGAAATTTTCCAGACGGACATTAATCCGGAAGCGCAGATCGGTTTGGGCGTGTTTCTTGACCATGCGACGGGATTGGTCGTCGGGCAGACGGCGGTTGTCGAGGACAATGTTTCGATCTTGCAAGGCGTTACCCTGGGCGGAACGGGGAAGGCTATCGGTGATCGTCACCCCAAGATTCGCCAAGGCGTATTGATTGGTGCTGGAGCAAAGATTCTTGGCAATATCGAAATCGGTCAATGCGCCCGCATCGCAGCCGGATCGGTCGTTCTGAAAGATGTTCCGCGAAACGTGACCGTTGCCGGCGTGCCTGCCAAAATCGTCGGTGAATCAGGCTGTGCGGAGCCCGCGCGGACTATGGACCAAATCCTCGCCGACAAGGCCAATCTGTAAATTGCATCTCAAAAAGGTTGCAGTCGCGCCCATGGCATGGCATCGGGTTGCCACCCTATGATCGGGGCAGAACAACCATGGCAGGATCTCGATGGACAAGGCCGAACTCCTAAAACTACAAACCTATTTTCGCCGCCTTTTTGGCAATGCCAATATCAAGGTCGTTGCCCGTCCTAAGAAGACGGATTCGGCCGAGGTGATGATCGGCGATGAATTCATCGGCATTATTTCGCTCGATATCGAAGATGGTGACCGCTCCTTTGCTTTCACAATGTCTATCCTCGATATTGATCTTGAAGATATCGATTAATATCCGGCTCGGGGCTTAACGCGAATGGCGATCTATCGGTTAGATGGCATAAGCCCCGAATTACCGGCGCCGGACCGCTGTTTTATCGCGCCCGATGCGCATATTATCGGCAAGTGCAAACTCGGTGACGAGGTTGGTATCTGGTTCGGCGCGGTTTTGCGCGGCGATAATGAAACCATCGCCATCGGCGACCGGAGCAATGTTCAAGAAGGCGCTATGCTTCACACCGATATTGGATTTCCCCTATCGGTCGGAGCCGATTGTACCATCGGTCACCATGCGATTTTGCACGGTTGCACCATCGGTGACGGGTCGCTCATTGGAATGGGTGCCACGGTTTTAAACGGCGCCAAAATTGGACGCCATTGCCTCGTCGGTGCCAATGCATTGGTGACCGAAGGCAAGGATTTTCCGGATTATTCGCTGATTGTCGGATCGCCAGCAAAGGCCATTCGCACATTGGATGAAACATCCGCAGCGCGTCTAAGAGAGTCGGCGCAAAATTACGTCGCCAATTGGCGCCGTTTTGCTCAAGGCCTTCAGAAAATTGGATAAGTGACGGACTTACGCTCGGTTTATTTTTGAGCCGTTGCCGTCATAAGCGGTGCGGTTGGTCCGCCAAGCCTTACCCAATGATTAGGATTGTCTTGGGCCTGCTGTTTAACGAAGCCATAGCCGGTGGCTTCCCATGCCAGAACACGGTCGGTCCGGTTATCGAGTTCAAAATCGCCATTGCTTGTTCGAACCGTCAAAATCGCGTGACCAAAGCCGTTTTCGTCTGTCACCACGGTCATTAATAAAGCTTGCCGTGGAAGTCCGGCTTGAATGAGTTGTTTGCGCTTTTCGAGCGCAAAATCTTCACAATCTCCCGCGCCTGACGTTGGATATTCCCAACGTTCCGGAACGCCATAGACCTCTTGATCCGAGGCTTCATGGATTGAGGCGTTTACGCCCATATTAATGTCTTGAATGAGCTTCCACCGTTCCGTCGTTAGTGAAATCGAGACGATCGGGGAATCAGGTAAATTGCATTCATCCGCATGGCGCGTACAAAAATCCGTCCAGCCCCAAGGCGCCTTCGCATCCGATATCGCTAGCGCCATGGTTGTGGGCTTCGGAAGGGATACATGCGTCATTTTCACCTGGGAGCTCGCTAGAGCCGGCCCGGTGATTAAAGCACTGCATAGAACAAGCTTTGCGAGTAAATGCAAAATGGTTCCCTTCAATTCTTAATAAAGGATTAAACATTTGCCGCATCCAGAACAAGCAAATCCTTTCGGAAAGGTTAATTTTGGTGGGTAGGCAAATAGAATGGTTCATGAGATCGTGAACCAAAAGGGGAGGATGATTATGGTCGGTGACGTTAAAAAGCGTGTTCTTATAACGGCTGGAGCATCAGGTATCGGGCTTGCAATGGCCAAAGCCTTTGCCGATGAGGGGGCTGATATTTGGGTGACCGATATTGACGCGAACGCGCTCAAAGCCGTCGATCCATCGTGGCGCTCAAGTCAGATCGATGCGTCGTCCGAGCCCGAAATGATCGCTCTGTTCAAAGACATTAAAGTCGAATGGGGCGGGCTTGATGTTGTGTGTGCCAATGCCGGCATTGCCGGGCCGACCGCCTTGATCGAGGATATGTCGCTGGATGGTTGGCGCCAATGCGTCGCGGTTAATCTTGAGGGTGCGTTTCTGGCCGCTAAAAGTGCGGCTCCGCTCATGAAGGCGCAAGGGAGCGGCTGTATGATTTTTACATCCTCGACCGCAGGCCTTTATGGCTACCCCAATCGATCGCCCTATTCGGCGGCCAAATGGGGGATTATCGGGCTCATGAAGACGGTCGCGATGGAGCTTGGCCCCTTTGGCATTCGCGCCAATGCGATTTGCCCGGGCTCGGTGGAGGGGCCGCGCATGGAGCGGGTGCTTGAGAAGGAAGCCGCTTTAAAAGGCACAACGCGGGATGCGATTTATGAAGGATACGCCTCTGGCACGTCCATGCGGACCTTCGTCGAAGCCAAGGATGTGGCTGCTATGGCAAGGTTTCTTGCGAGCGAAGGCGGCCGTTATGTTTCAGGACAAGCCATCGCCGTCGACGGCCACACAGAAAACCCAGACCCGAAGGTCTGAGGTTTCGTTCGTGATTAATGCCGTTTAGCCGAGCCGGCGGCTGATATGGGCCAAGACCGTATAAACACGACCTTCCGGAGAGGCCAAGATGGACCGCGTAATCGCACCATCTTGGTCAGAGGTTGTCAGGTCCCGCAAAACCGTTTCGAACTTATTGGCATAGGCCTCAAGGCTCGCCCGGAAGCGGTCATCTTTAGCGTGAAGATTGGTCAGCTCTTCAAAGCGCCGTTGGCCCTCAAGCGTATAAATCGACCGTGAGAACGCCGTTGGTTCGCCTTTAAGATAGCTGTTCCACAGGCGGGCAACGGAGTTTTCATCGACGAGTTTTGAAATATCACTCAAGAGCGCAGAAATAGGTTCCTTCGTCGCTTCAACCTTTGGCTCCTCGGTCACGGCTTGTGCTTTTGGTGTGACAAAGGACTTTGCCGTTTCTGCTTCTTCGCTGGCTTTTCCTTCATCGCGTGATGCCCGATCCAACAGATCAGACAACCATCCTGCACGTTGGTTCTTATCAACGGTTGCAGCGGGCTTCGCATCTTGGCGGATACTGATTTCCGGCGCCGACGGTGTCGCCTGCGGGATATCACGAACGGGCAGGGAAGGCGCTTTTACTTCCGTCACGCCGGGCACAACAGGTGCTGGGGCTGTCGGCTGCACGGGAGCAACATAGGCAGGCTCTGGCCGAGCCTGAACGGGCGCAGGAGCAGGTGCTGGTACCGCCGGAGCCGGAGCAGGCGTAGGGGCAACAGCGAGCGGCTTTGCGACATCCGTCGTTCTTCCAGCCGAGACAAGAATGCTCGATAGCTCGCTCAGTGCGCGGGATTGATCACCAATCGCACGACGCAAGCTAGCGCCTTGCTCTTGTGCTTCACGCGGCAGGTTTACGAGGCTGCTGGCAATTTCATCGCGCGTATTTTCAATTTCGCGTGCGATTTGAACGGTCGTCGCTTTAACGTCTTTCGCCGTCTCATCAAACTTCTGGATAAGCTTCGAAAGGACGTCGCTCATTTCGGCAACGGTCGCTGCGGTCACATCGCGTACGGTATCAAGCGTACGATCTTTTTCGTTGTCAGCTTCAACACGCACGGCTGCGAATTGATCACGTAAAGCTTGGCCTGCCTTGGCCGATGTCTCGTTCATCAACGAATTGATTGCCGTCGTTCTATTCTCGACAACTTCGAGGGCTTCGGCCATTTTGGACGCGAAGCTATCAGCAACATTTTGGACGTCACTGATCCGTGAATTGAGACCCGCGGTGAGGGCTTCGATGTTTTCACGACGGGTTGCCAAATCGATGCCGAGGCGTTGCTCAACCTCGGTGAGCATACCGGTTGCCGATTCAAGCATATCGACGTGCTCGCGCGTGACGGACGATACAGCGCGCGTCCGTTCGTCCAACATGTCGATGAGAGCGCGGGTTTCGCCGACGCCGGCACCTGTAACGTAACGCATGGCTTCGATCTGCTCCATGAGGAGCTTGGTCGATTCCATCGCATCGTCGCGAATGATGGAGCCGGCATGGGAGAGGCCGACGATACGGTCGGCCAGTGTGCCTTCCAATTTAACGATCGCTTCATTGGCGGAACCAACGACCGTTTGAACAATCTGGCTCGCATCTGCCAATTTCTGCAAGGTAACAATCGTTTCCGATTGAATTTGCGACGTGGCATCGGTGAGCGAGCGGGCGGCCGTTTGGCCAACTTCGGTGATGGTGTGGGTTACATTCGACGCGTGCGAACGCAAATTCTCGATCAAGCCCGTGCCATGCGTATCGAGCGCTGTCGAAAGCTGGCCGATGACGCTATCGAGCGCTCCGGAAATCGCTTCCGTTTGACCTTTGAGCGTTTCACCGAAATGTTCGCTTTGGGTGCCAATGACCGTGCCAATCGTTTCAAGACGGGCAACGATATTGTCTTCAAAATGACGAACCTGTCCGTCAAGCGTGCCTGCAATTTCCAGGGCGCGCTCGCCAAGGATTTCGTTGATTTCCGTCGCACGAACGGCCAGCGTTTGCGTAACGCGTTCGGCGCGTTCCGTCATGACACGACCGAGATCTTCGGTCTTGGCTTCAATGGTTGCGCCAATGGCTGAATTGCTGATTGAAAGCGTGTTTTCAATATCGGCGGCTCTATCGGCCATCGCATCAACGAGGGCGGTCGTCCGTTGCGCAATGCCTTGATCAACGCGGGCGAACATCGCGTCGATGCCTTCGGCAACGGCAATGCTCTTCAAGCGTGAATTTTCCTCAATGGCGGTAAGCTGATGCTCAATAATGCCAGCGGCATTCTTAGCTTGTTCCGACAGACGATCAGACAGCGCTTTACCTTCGGTCGAAAACAGATGGGCGACTTCACCCAGACGAGCTTCGATCGTTGATGTGAATTGTGTTGTATTTTTCTCAATCCGTTCGGCCAATACGCTGCCATTGGTTTCGAGAACCTGTTCAAGTTTTGTAAGGTTATCGGTAATGGCAACATTGATATCGCTGCTGCGGTCCAGAACATTCGTCTGGAAGTCCGACAAGCGGCGATAAAGCGTTTCGCTGAGCGCGCCACCCTTAACAATAACGGTCTTTTCAAAGGCCTCAATCTGGCCTGAAAGCGTTGAGTTGACCCGCGCGCCGCCTTGATCAAGCGTCGCGGTGATTTCGCCGAGATAGCTCGAAAGGTTCCGGTCGAGCGTTGTGGCGCCATCGCGGATGGTGGCTTCGAGCGAGGCGACACGACTTCCGATCGATTGGTCGATACGCGTCGCATAGCCTGCAAGATTGGACTCAATATGTTCAACGTTCCGCGACAGGCTCGTTTCAAGTAAGTTGGCACCCGTCATAAACGAGGCCGAAACGGCAGCGACTCGTTCACCGATCATGCCAGTGAAGGACTCGCTTGCGCTCGTAATCTTGGACTCAAGTGTCGTGACGTGGTCGGACAAAGTACGCTCAATCGCGTCAGACCGGCGACCCATGGTTTCGTCGACCGCCAGAGCGCCCATTTCGAGTGTTTTCGATAGGGCTTCAACTCGATTATGCAGCGTCGCATCAATGGTCTTTCCGGTTTCGGTAAGGCCATTTTCGATACGGCTAAGGTGTCCGCCAAGGCGCGCATCGATATCGGTCGTCGCCCGTCCGAGATTGGTCTCGATCCGGTCGGCATGAACGCCGAGTTTGGTGTCGAGCCGTTCGCTCAGCGTTTGAAGGTTTGTCTCAATCCGGTTGATGTGACCATTGAGCTTGTTGTCAATCGAGGTGCCGCCGTCGATAAGGCTGCCATCGATGCGCGTGAGGTGTACGGATAGGCTTGAATCAAGCTTTTGCGCCGCGCCTTCAACGGTGGATTGGATCGCCGAAGAACGCTCGGCAAGCACGCTGCCCAGACGATTTGTCTCGGACGATAATTCGTCAATCAGGCCACCAGCGGCTTCCGTCATGCGCGAACGAATTGTTTCAGCTTCGCGGCTGAAATCATCTCTCATCCGCTCTGCATGCGAGGTCACCGTGCTCGAAATATCGCCCAAGCCTTCCGCGAATACGGCGCGGGACACGGATAGTTTTTCATCCATAATAATGGAGAGGCGGGTTGCCGTATCATCGAAGGTGCGCTCAATCGCTTCGGATTGGCGGGCCAATGCGCTGCGAATTTCTTCGCCCGAACTCAGAATATTGGCGGCAAATGTTGATGAACCATCAGCGATTTTTGATCCGGCTTTTTCGGCTGAAAATTCAATGGCTTGAACCATGTCTTCGGCGCGCGACACGAGCTCGGTCGTCAAATGCGTGCCGGTTGAGGTCAGTTTTTCGGCAACCGCATCGGCTTTGTTCGAAAGCGTGGTAACGATGCTTTCGCCGACATGGGTCAGGCGACCCGTGATCGAGTCATTCGCATTGCCCAAATTCCGCAGCAGATCGTCACCCTTGTCGGTCAAGATGCCGATCAATGACTCACCGGTGCGACCGAGTGTTGTTGCAATGCTGCCGGTTTTTGAATCAATCGCAAAAGCAACCTTCTGGCCCGCATCTTCAACAAGCGAGGTGATACGGTTCATAGCCGTATCGATTTCACGGCCCAAATGTTCATGGGTTGTTAGAATGGATGAGCGAATTTGATCGGCATTGGTCGAAATCGCGTCGCGCTGCAGTGCTAACTCGTCGATCAGTGCGCGAATTCGGATTTCATTTTGTCCATAGGCGCGCTCAAGCGTCGCGATTTCATTGTGCACCATGGTTTCGAGTTCGCTGGCACGCGCAACGGCGCGCTCCATGCCGTCGCCCATGGCAGCCACTTCACGGCGCACGACTTGGGATAGGCTAACGACGGCTTCAGCGCTTGAACCTTCAGGTTCGGCAAGGCGCATGGCAACTTGCGCCATGGATTGCGCCACGACCTGCATTTCACGCGCGCGAACCGAGGCGAAAGCGAGGGCAAAGAACACAATGATTGGAAGTGCGCTGGCAAAAGCCAAATAGGGGAGAACAGTCTTGATGCCTTGGCTGAAAAGTCCTGTTCCTGCTTCCGAGACCAAATCGACCGTTGCCCAGAACGCATATCCGGCGAAAGCAAGCCACACGACGGATGCAATAGCCGCAATAAGATAGGCGCGGCGGGAGGACTGGGCTTGCAAAGCTTGCAGAATTTCACCAACGGCGCGGCGGTCATCATTGGCCGGTTGGCCTGGAACGGAACGCGGACCGTCGTCCGAGCGGGAGCGGTCGACCGGTGGGCGCTCTCGGCGCGCGGAGGTATCCGAGGTCCGAGACGACGGTGTGGTTTCACTGGAACCGGCTTCGGTCCTCGGCATACGCGTTTTTGAGGATGCCGAGCCATCGGTCAGCGTGTCCTCCGTGGCATCGGCAGTCGAGCCATTAATGGAGAGATTAAGCGCCTCTTCGATTGCCGAGAGGGCCGCTTCTGCCGAATCCGAAACTTTTTTCTGCGTAGCCATCTTATGCCTCAGTGTTTCCGGTTTGCCCCGGATAGGAACCGATCATCGGACATTTTATCAATCGTGAACCTAAAAGAATACCCGCCGGTTCAGGAGAATGAAAACAACGTTAACGGGAAAGTTACCCTATCGTAAAATAGCGGACCCTGCGACATTTTCGTCAAAGAATGAGGCGTTTTTTAGTTTACCCCTCGTCAAAATGCCCTCACTCCAGTATTAAATCTCCGATACGGGGTGAAAAGCGATCCGTTTTATGACGAGGGTTCAATGACGAAGCTACAATTTGTCGATTTTGGTGGTACGGCACGGATGGTTGACGCGCCGGCAGGCTCTACCGTGATGGAAGCAGCCATCAAAAACGCGGTTCCTGGTATTGAAGCCGAATGCGGTGGCGCCTGTGCTTGCGCCACGTGCCATGTCTATATCGATGACGCGTGGCAGGCGGTTGTAGGCCCACCAACCTCGATGGAAGAGGATATGCTGGATTTCGCCTATGATGTGCGCCCAAATTCCCGCCTCTCATGCCAGATTAAGGTGACGGACCAGCTCGATGGTCTGATTGTCCACACACCGGAACGCCAAGCTTAACGCCGCTTTTTTCAAGAAGATTGGGACGATCATGTCTGACGTAATCAAGACCGATGCGCTTATCGTCGGTGCAGGACCTGTTGGCCTTTTTGCCGTTTTTGAACTGGGTCTGCTGGATATTAAGTCGCATTTGGTCGATATTTTGCCTAAAATTGGCGGCCAATGCGCCGAACTTTACCCGGAAAAGCCGATTTATGACATTCCAGGCTTTCCATCGGTCACGGGGCAGGGCTTGATCGATAATCTGATCAAACAGATCGAACCCTTTCATCCCGAGTTTCATCTGTCGGAAATGGTGGCCTCGGTTGAAAGCATCGGCACGGATACGGCACCTTTGTTCCGTGTGATGACGGATGCGGGTACGCAATTTGAGACAAAATCTCTGATTATTGCCGCCGGCGGCGGTTCGTTTCAGCCCAAAAAGCCGCCAATTCCGGAAATCGACACCTATGAGGAAAAGAGCGTTTTCTATGCCGTTCGCCGGATGGAGGATCTCAGGGGTCGCGACGTCTTAATCGTTGGAGGCGGTGATTCCGCCTTGGATTGGACGCTCAATCTGCAGCCGATTGCCCGCCGTGTCACGCTCATGCACCGCCGCGATGAATTTAGGGCCGCGCCCCACAGCGTTGAACAGATGCGGTCTTTGGTCGCAGAGGGCAAAATGGATCTGCGGATCGGTCAAGTCACCGGCCTGCGGGGTGAAAGCGGGCTTTTATCGTCGGCGCTTTGCCGCGGAAGCGATAATGCCGAGTTTGAAATCAGCTGCAACGCCATGCTTCCCTTTTTTGGGCTAACCATGAAATTGGGGCCGATTGCCAATTGGGGACTATCGCTATCGGAGAATTTGGTGCCGGTCGACACCGAGAAATTCGAAACCTCGACACCGGGTATTTTTGCGATTGGCGATATCAACACCTATCCGGGCAAGCTGAAGCTTATCCTTTCGGGCTTCCATGAGGGTGCCTTGGCGGCTCAACGCGTCTATCGTTACGTTTACCCCGATAAACGACTGACCTTTCAATACACAACATCGTCCTCCAGCCTGCAAAAGAAGCTCGGGGTTGAGGCCTGATCCGGTCTCAGCCTTTATGATTCAGATCAAGGCGGGTGGGGGGTAATCCATCCATAGTCAGGCTGTCGCTTTTACAGTGGCATCATGGCTAATGGAGGGATGAGGTATGTTTTCTTCAATTGTAGTTCCGGTCGATCTTTCAGAAATCGATGTCGCCCAACCCGCGCTTGATCGCGCTGTCGCGCTCGCGGCCATGACCAATGCGTCGATCCATCTTGTTTATGTGCGATCGATCCTGCCCGTTACCTTCATGGAATATGTGCCTCCCTCATTTGATGAGGAGCAGCAGGAGGATTGCGAAAAGCGGATGAAGGAATTGGTGGCCAAACTTCCTTTGGCCGACAAATCGAAGGTCACAACAGCCGTTCGTATGGGATCTGTCTATAATGAGGTGCTGGCCGAGGCGGAAAATGCCAAGGCGGACCTGATCGTCATCGGTTCGCATCGCCCCGCGATGTCGACTTATTTGCTCGGTTCCAATGCCACGACCATTGTCCGCCATGCACCTTGTTCGGTGATGGTGGTTCGGATGCCGGAAAAGAAGAATTAACGGTCTTTTTCGCGATCGATCACGCGGTATTCGACGTCAATGGACGTTATATCGGCGTCGCGCGCCGCTTGTCGCAACGCCCGCCGTATCCGCCATTGTAGGAAAAGGGCGCCCGCCACAATGAAGGGCGTGAGAACCAATAGGATGCTCGCGCTCAGTAAAAACATGCCAATACCCAAGGCCCCTGCCACGATAGCCACAAGAATCATGACCCATCCGGGGAAAGGCGTTACCCGGAACGTGTTAAAAGTCCGGTGGGAAAAAGGGTCTGCCATGGTTCGGGCCATTCTTGAAAAGGGACGAAAACGCGCTTGACGGAACATGGCCCTTCATAAGAGCTATTTCAACGGGGTGTGGAACGAATACAACGCTACTTGTGGCGTATTCGCTGCTGGCCTAGCTTGGGTCCATGCGTCGATTAATTTTATTTCGCCACGGAAAAGCGGTACCCCATGATGCGGCGCCTGATTTTGATCGGGGCCTGACCGCGCGTGGCACGCGCGATAGCGCAGGCATGGGCGCCTATCTCGCTTCAGAACATATTCTTCCCGATATGGCGCTTGTCTCGCCTGCCTTGCGTACCAAAATGACATGGGACGAGGCCAAGCCGGCGTTGGGCGATGTGGACGTCCGTTATGATAAGGCCTTGTATCTCGCCTCATCGGATCTTGTCTTACGTTTGGTGCAATCCATCCCCGATCGGGTCGCGACGCTCATTCTCGTTGGGCATAATCCCTCACTCCATGATCTCGCGCAGGAGCTGATAGGGTATGGCGACCGCTACGCATTGGCACGTTTGCGGGAGCATATACCAACGGCGGGCATTGTCGTTTTAGACTGCGACATCGATCATTGGACTGACCTCGCCGTACGTTCGGCGCGGCTCGAACGCTTCCGTACACCGGAGCGCGACCAAGGCGAATAGAGCTAGGCATTTTTTGCCCCCTAAGGGGTGCAATTTTGCCGGGTCACTAAATTACGAGCAAATTTTATCACGTAAATACAACATCTTTATGGTGGCATGTCGCTTGCGTTGGCTCCTTTGAACCTGTTGTGGCGCTTTAAGCTGCAGCAGCATCATTGGCATAGGCAGTGGAGCATAAAATGGGTATTTTTGGAGCAATGCAAACGGCTGTTTCGGGTATGTCGGCGCAGGCCTTCGCGCTTGAAAATATTTCTGGCAACATCGCGAACTCGCAGACGATTGGCTTTAAGCGGATCGACACAAGTTTTGAGGATATGATACCGGATTTGAGCTTGAGTGCCCGAATTACGGGCGGTGTGAATGCCAGTTCGCAGGCCACAAACTCGATTGCTGGAGCCTTCAAATCGACGGGAATTAATTCCAACATTGCCCTATCTGGTGATGGCTATTTTGCGACCAGTGAAAAGACGACGACCACATCAGGAGCTTCGTCCTTTGGGTCATCTCCCTATTTTACCCGGCGGGGTGATTTTGCCCTCGACAAAAACAAGAACCTTGTAAACGGGGCAGGGTATTATCTTATGGGTTATACGGTCGATCCGATATCCGGTATGGCCAGTTCGGGCGTTCCAACAACGATTCAATTGCCAACGGGCGACATGCCGCCAAAGGCGACGTCGACCATTACCTATCAGGGCAATTTGCCAACGACGCCGTCTAATCCTGCGGATCCGGCGAATGCTTATGCGCCCGCTGTCGCGGCGCCCGCAACAACCATCTCGGCTAACAATGAAAGCAATTTCTTGAATGCATCGATCGCGGGTGGTTCTGTAACTGTCTATGACGCAAAGGGTACACCGGCGACCTTGCAGACGCGTTGGACAAAAAATTCAGCCGGTACTTTCGATCTCTACTATGAGAATAATAGCACGGCTACCGGAACGGCTGCCAAATGGACGTTTATGCAGAACTTCCAGTTTGACGCCAGCGGTAAGATGACAACGCCGGCAACACCGACGGTATCCGTGAACGGCCTTAGTATTGATGGTACATCGCCTGGTCCTTTAACAATTGATTTTACAGGTATGTCACAATACGGCGACACATCCGGTCAATTCAGAACAACAAATATCGCGCAGGACGGCTATTCGTCGGCTTCATTGACCGGCGTCTATTTTGGCGACAAAGGTCGTGTTTACGCCCAATATTCAAATGGTTTGCAGCAGCCGGTAGCCGATATCGCGGTCGCCAAATTCAACGGCGGCCAAGCCTTAAAACGGTTGGATGGTGGCGTTTATCAGCAGTCTGATCAATCGGGCGATCCGATTTATGGAGCAGGCGATTCCAATATTCTGGTCGGTGGACTTGAAGCGTCGAACGCGGATATTTCACAGGAGTTCAGTCTAATGATTGCAACCCAACAAGCTTATTCCGCTAATGCCAAAGTCATTACTGCGGCCCAACAAATGATGACCGAAGCGGTCAATGTTATCCGCTAATACGATTTAAAAGTAGAGCAAGACGCCATGGATCTATTCGGAGCACTTTCAAATGCATTTAACGGCATTAACAACACACAAGATGCCCTATCCGTGGTTTCGCAAAATGTCGCAGGTGCCAATCAAGCGGGTTATGTGCGCCGAGAATATGTGGGCCAAAATGGCAATGGCGTAAATTCCAATGTCCAGCGTATTCTCGATTCCTATGTTCAGAAGCAATTATGGTCCGAAACAAGCGCATCAGGATATACAAGCATTCAAGCGGCTTATACAAAGCAGCTTGATGGTATCTATGGTGATCCTACAAGCACATCGCAGCTCTCATCGAGTATGGATGACTTTAAAAATGCTTTGAACACATTGCAAAACAATTCGACAGGTAGTGTAGAACAAGCAAATGCTCTATCTGCCGCCTCGGGTGTGGCACAAAAGCTTTCGTCGATGTCTAACGGCATTCAAAATCTACGCAGCAATACCGAAGATGCCATCGCCCAATCGGTTACGCAAACAAATGCTCTTTTACAACAATTGGCTACGCTTAACGGGAAGATCAACGCGGCAGGTCCGCAAAATAATTTAGACCTACTCGATAATCGCGACGCTACCCTATCGCAATTATCGAATATGTTGTCGGTTACGGTAAACATGCAACCCGACGGTAGCGTAAATCTAACGACCCGAAACGGAACGGCGTTAGTGACAGGCTCTCAGGCATCCGAATTAACGTTTGACTCTCATGCGCCGCTTTCACCGACGAGCCTCTATTCATCAGTGGCCAGTCAAAGTGGCGTAGGCACACTCAGCCTATCGGGGAATGGCGCAACGATTGATCTACTTTCCGGTGATACGTCGGTGGGAGGTCAAATCGGAGGTCTCATCGATTTGAGAGATAATGTTTTGCCAAGCGCTCAATCGCAATTGGATGATATAGGTGCCGGGCTATCTCAAGCATTATCAAACCGATCCGTGACATCACAGTCTATTACGGGCGGTCTTTCGATTGATACGACGGGTATCCAATCGGGCAATCGCATGGCTCTGACCTATACCGATACATCGGGGGCCGCTCACAAAATTACGCTTATTCGGGTCGATGATTCATCGAAATTACCACTTGCCGATAGTGCGACGGCCGATCCTGATGACAAGGTTATTGGTGTTCGCTTTTCTGGAGGGGTAGCGGCAGCTGCATCCGATATACAAACAGGTTTGAACGCGATTGGGGCGGGTGTAACCGTTTCATCCGCTTCAAATGTCTTGTCATTTACCGCGTCGGCACCCGCGTCCGTTACTGGGCTCTCCGCTTCAATTACCAATACGCAGATTCAGGGGCAGGGTAATGCGCTTCCCGTCTTTATTGATTCAGCGACGGGCTCGCCCTACACGGGTTCATTTGATTCCAAAGATCAACGTGTTGGGATCGCTGCTCGATTGCAGATTAATCCCGCCTTAACGGCAAAGCCATCGGCATTGGCAGATGCTACAGGAACATCGTCTGGCGATGCAAGCCGGGTAAGCACGCTCGTTTCACAACTTACAACGCAAGCCATTGACGTGCATCCTGACTCCGGATTATCGGTCGGTAGCACGTCGACGGTAACTAATTTGGTGAAGCAAGTTTACCAATCACAAGCCAATTTAATCAATCGATTGACGTCCCTGGACAGCAGCCAATCAGTCGTTCTCTCATCCATTCAGAGCCGCTTCAATCAGACCTCCGGCGTGAACATGGATCAGGAATTAACTAATTTGACGGCGCTTCAAAATGTGTATGCGGCTAATGCCAAAGTCATGACAACGGTACGTGAAATGTTCACGGTATTGATGCAAATGTAATGGAGGTCGAGCATGAGCATTTCAGGTACGGGGTTAGGCGGTTCATGGTCGGATTGGGTACCGCAGACCCTTACAAAAATTCATGATGATTTAAATGCCAAGTCTGTACAACTTGCGACGGGTAAAATTTCGACGACCAATTCGGGCCTCGGCGGGGATGTCTATCAGACTCTTGATCTGCAATCGCGACTAAGCGCGAGCGATATGTATTCTGATTCCATTGTTTCGATAGGCGTTGATCTGACAACGTCGGTCAATGCACTGTCAGCGATGTCGGACGCGGCGAATGCGACGAAGAATGGTCCCTTAGCCGCCATTAATTCGAGCGATGCGGCAGGTCGTTCCTCCCGCCAGACGCAATTAAAATCCGTCCTCACATCGCTTTTAGGGTATGTGAATACACGCGGTGTGAATGGCTATATCTTCGGCGGGGCAATTACGACATCGCCGCCAGCGGAAGACGCCGATACGATCTTAAATGGTGATACTTCTGCGGGAAAAGACGGTCTATCGAAACTTGTGGCCGAGCGGCAGTCGGCAGATTTCGGGCCTGATGGGTTGGGCCGAATGACCATCACAGGCAGTGGCACACAAGTAACACTCACGTCACCGAACTCTGGTCTACCGTTTGGTATGTCGATTAAAGGCGTGTCTTCCACATTCTCTCAAGGATCGGTATCGCTCGGAAATACGACGCCCCCAACCATGACTGCCGATTTTTCGGCGGGGATTCCTAAATCAGGTGAGGCTGTAACGATCACCCTTAATTTGCCCGATGGGACAACGACCCCTTTGGTGATGAAGGCGGGTACGAGCAATGGCAATGGAACTTTTGCGATTGGGACAACGGGTGCTGAAACCGCTACCAACTTCCAATCGGCATTAACAGCCACGCTAAAACAAGTGGCCAATGTTCAGCTTTTTAATGCATCAGCGGTAAAGCAAGCCACTGATTTTTTCTCGGCCTCCACGACCAACCCACCGCAGAGAATTCTTCCCGGTTCGGATGGAACCTTAAATACAGCGACATCCTTTTCTACCGATGTGCAAGCCAATGGAAGCAAAACGGTGGCTTGGTATAGCGGCACGGATGCGAATGCTGGTGGCGATCCACGTCTGGATGTTTCTAGCCTGATTGGTGAAGGCGTCAGAATTGGCACCGGGGTAAGGGGAAATGAAAAAGGATTTGCCGAAACGCTTGGCGCGTTAGCTGCCGCCGCGGTTATATCACCGTCGACAACCGATGAGACATTGGCCAATTCACAATTTTCAGATATCGTTAACCGGTCCAGTACACAAGTAACCACCGGCCGCACGGATCTGGAAGCGATCTCAGCATCGTTGAGCTCGGCGCAAAGTGCCGTTAAAACGGAAAGCAGCAATCAAACGGCCTACAAGGCATTGTTGCAGCAAGCCTTCGATTCGAAGACCAGTGTTACCCCCGAGCAGGCAGCAACCGAATTAAGCGCGTTACAAACACAGTTACAAGTTGCCTATCAAGTGACATCACGCTTGATGAAAATGTCTTTGGCTGATTATCTCTGATGTGAAGATCGCGGTTTTTAAGCGGCTTCTGCCGGATTAACCGATAGGCCTTGTGCGATGGATCGGTTGATATCGATCAACGCGTCGAGATCGGACGCCTTTGGATCAATTTGCAGATCCAACGATCGGTTAAAAATAAAAATTGCAATCAAAGCAATGTTTCGTTTCAGATCAGCAGGCAACTTAGAATCTTGCTCGGTGGCAGCCGTTGATAGAATGGTCCAAAGCGTCCTGTTATAGGCGAGAGCAGGTAAAAGATCATTTTGATCAATGTCCCAATGATCACGCACGGCTTTGAGACGGCTTGCCGATTTCATAAGGAGCGTTGCTTCAAGCTGCCTTTGGCTTGTTCCCGTCTGAGCCATCTTTTGGTAAGCGTTCATGGCGTAGTTCATGATGGGTAATTTCCTCTTCATAATCGATCAATGTACGCGTGGCCTTGATAGCCCGATAAATGTCACCGGAGATCACATGATCGGTGATTTTTGAAATGATGGGCCACGCGCTCGGAGCGGCCTGCATGAAGGCATCAATAAGGTTGATAAAAGCGTTTTTATGGGCAATCACATCTTGATCGAGATACATGAGCTGTAGGACGAAATAGATGCGCTTTGCTGGGCTCTTAGCCTCTGATGCACCGATGATATCGCGCTCGCGTAAGATGGCCGCTTCACCTTCAATGAGCAATCGCGCTCTTGTGTCGCCATTCTGAATAATGACGGAACCGACAACGATTTTTTCATGGGGCTTGAGTTCTACTTTAAGCGCCACCGTTTAATCCTTTCCTGTTCGAAAAAGAGGGATCCCGATTGCTCTGGACCCCTCCATTTTCTAAGAAACGATTTAAGGAATGATGAATATTTCCTAAGGTAAGATAAAATAGAAAAACGCACCAACTATTTTTAGAAGAGACGCGTGATTGCGGCGTTCGCCTGCGAGGCGAGCGACAAGGTTGATTGCGCCAATTGCTGTTGGGTATTGAGGGCCAGCAAATTCGCCGATTCTTGATTTTGATCGGCGGCGGTTAATCCGTCAGCACCCGCATTCAACGTATCGACCAAGTTCTTGGTGAAGGTCGAACGGTTTTGGATAACGGTTTGGTTTGCAGCAAAGACAGCCGATTGAGCGGCGATCTTATCGGAAGCGCGTTTAAGATTGGCAGAGGCGACGTCAACGTCATCATTGCTGATAAAGCTGTTGGTCGAATTGGCAATACCCAAATCGCCATTGGCCGTATAGTTTACGCTCGCCACATTAATAGAGCTGGTTCCCGTTTCATTAAACGTGACTTTTAAGTCTTGGCCTTGGAGCAAATTAATACCGCCATAGCTCGAGTCCTGAATCGTCTGATCAATCTGCTTCAAAATGTCATCAAATTGTGAAGCAATTGATTTGCGGGTGGTATCAACAAAATTTGTTCCTGCGGCTGCGACAGCATTGCCTTCGTCTGTCTTAGAACCGAGAAGAAGTTGCAGTTTAGCATCCGTGTCGTCGGACGATAGGGCGACTGTTTTACCGGTTGTTGACGTGATTTGGAGGTTACCACCAACAAGAGCCGCCTTAATTGCCGTTCCATTGCCGTTCGGGTTCAGCGTTGTATTGGTGTTAATCCCATCGATAACGTCTTGGACGGTCGATGTTCCCGATAGAGTAATGGCCGTCACGGCGGTGCCACCATCAACGGAGAGCTGAATTTTTTTACCGCTCGTCATGCCAACGATACCCGCGCCAGCAGTACCCGCCACCGTATCAGTTGCCTTGAGCGGGGTCGTAAGCGTGCCTGTCAAGGTGTTGTTTTGTCCGGACTGGCTTGCCTTACCAACAAGACCCTTTGCAGCATCAATCAACGACTTAACCGAGTCGAGGCCTTTGCTGGTTGCCTGCATCACCGATGAAGCCTGCGTCATGTCATCCATCAGGTTCGACAGATCGTTGGCTCGGCTCGTTAGGTTTTGTGCCCGGAAATAGCTGCTCGGATTGTCTAGCGCAGAACTGACGCGCTTGCCCGTTGCGAGCCGCAACTGAGCCTGCTGAACCTGCTGCTGATTGCTTTGGAGCGTCGAGAGAGCGCCGCGCATACCGGCGGAAAGTGAAATAGACATGGAAATTACCTTCTGGTTAATAGGAACATGGATCAACTCTTCTGAGTGATCTATTTCCCGTCTAAATTGTGGCTATAAAAATTTACTTCGAAAAAAGTGTACAATTTTAACGGGCACCATGACTTTGCCCGATTGGTCGTTCTAGGGTTAACGGGCCTATAAGTGAGACGTTAGAATTTTAAAAAATTGCGATGGGTATGCCTTGGCGTATCGCTTGGTATTTTGATAAGAACAGTTTGTGAGTTAGAAAGTCTGTTAACGCAATCGTGGGTCGGCTGATGCGAAAAATATGGAATGTGATTGGACCCCATCCGGCTTCTCCGAACCATCGGGAGCATGTTTTGGCAGCGTTCGGTGCTTTGGCTGCTATTGGCCTGATTGCTGGTTTGAATCTGGTTATGACAGGTAGCCTTTTGGCTTCCTTGCCGCTTGTTGCGCCAATGGGGGCGTCGGCGGTCATCGTATTTTGTTTGCCTCAGAGTCCTTTGGCACGGCCTTGGAATGTGGTCATTGGCAATGTGGCCAGCGCGCTTGTTGGCGTGATTTGTGCTCGCTTTATACCGCAAATTGAAATCGCAGCCGCATTGGCGGTGTTTGCGGCTATCTCGGGGATGGCGCTGTCGCGTTCTTTGCATCCGCCTGGCGGCGCTGTCGCACTGACGGCCGTATTATCAGGTGCGCCGATTAAAGATTTAGGGTTTGCCTTTGCGTTTAATCCCGTTTTCCTCTCGTCTTTAACACTTGTACTGGCAGCGATTGGATTTCATTCGCTCAAAGGGCGTTTGGTTAAAGCCGATTAAGGCTAAGTCTGTTTCAGCGCAGCTTTGAGACGGCCTTTGCAACCAAAGGTGTCATGCCTGACTCTGGTGTGGCATCAATATAGGCGAAGAGCTCTTCCCGCATTTTCCGGTTCCAGAACTTGGCGATGTGGTCGCGAATGCCCTCGACGCCAACATCTTCAGGATAGCTCTTGAAGAAATCGCCCATTTGGTTTGCCATTTTGACAAGCTTAACGGGGCCGATAACGGTTTCATGGGTTGCAGTGCTCATGCGCATTTCTCCAGAATGAGGTCGGGCATATGGCCCGTAAAATGGGTTGCGCCATCGGCGCGGGCTATGGCGTAAAGCGTAATACCGAGCGCTTCAGCGCGCTCAATGGCAAGGCTTGTGGGGGCTGAAACGGCAATAAGCGTGGCGACGCCAAACGACGCTGCCTTTTCAACCATTTCATACGAGCATCGGCTGGTAATCAGAATAAAACCCGATTGCGGATCAATGCTCTGGCGCAGAGCGCTACCGATCAGCTTATCCAGCGCATTGTGGCGGCCAACATCCTCGCGGGCCATGAGTACGCTGCCCGATGGGTCGCACCATGCGGCGGCGTGGACGGCACGCGTAAGGTCATTAAGCGGCTGGTGGGAACCTAATTCACTCACAGCGCGGTGAATGGCTTTTATCTCGATATAGGGCCCTTGTGCCACGCGCTCAGAAGCCGAGGGCAGGGCGTTGATATCGTCAATGCCGCAAACGCCGCATCCGGTTCGCCCCGTCATCGCGCGTTGGCGCGAGAGGTGCGATGATAGCCGCTCGGGGACGAGATCAACCAGCGCGCGCAGGCCTTTCGGATGCGCTTCAATTTTCACGCTTCGAATATCGCTAGGCGATGCAATAACGCTTTCGGTGAAGCTGAAGCCGAAGACAAAATCTTCGATATCGTGCGGCGTCACCATCATCACGGCATAGGGGATCGTGCCATAGACGATCTCAACCGGCGTCTCGATCGGAACCGCGCGCGAGCCTTGCATCACCTTCGCTGTCGCAAAGGAGATGCTGTCGGCTCGTACCTCGCGCGATCCCGTAGTCACAGTGCCTCGCCTATTCCGCGGCTAGAACATGCGGAGCGATCTTTTTGAGATCGATCTCTTCGCGGTTGTTCTTTTCCTGCCAATCCGAATAGTGGTTAGTGCGGCGTACTTCGACCGCCGTCACCTTGTATTCGGGGCAGTTTGTCGCCCAGTCGGAATTATCCGTGGTGATCACATTCGCACCCGTTTTGGCGTGGTGGAAGGTCGTGTAAACAACACCCGGCTGCATCCGCTCGGAGACTTCGGCCCGAAGCGCAATATCACCCGCACGGCTCGCCAGAGAGACGAGATCGCCCGACTTGATTCCGCGTTGCTCGGCGTCGAACGGATGGATCTCCAACACGTCTTCATTGTGCCAGACATTGTTTTCAGTCCGCCGCGTTTGCGCGCCGACATTGTATTGCGAGAGAATGCGCCCCGTCGTGAGAAGCAATGGGAAGCGTGGTCCCGTACGCTCTTCGGTAGGCACATAATCGGTGATCATGAACTTACCCAAGCCACGCACAAAGCGGTCGACATGCATGATTGGCGTGCCGTCCGGTGCCTTGTCATTGCATGGCCACTGGATCGAACCCATTTCGTCAATCTTGGCATAGCTGACATTTTTGAAGGTAGGGGTGAGGGCTGCAATCTCATCCATGATTTCGGATGGATGGGTGTAGTTCATCTCGTAGCCCAGCGCTTTGGCGAGATCGATCGTGATCTGCCATTCGGCCTTGCCCGATTTTGGCTCCATAACCTTGCGAACGCGGCTGATGCGACGCTCGGCATTGGTGAAGGTGCCATCTTTTTCTAAGAAAGACGAACCCGGCAAGAAGACATGGGCGTATTTCGCTGTTTCACAGAGGAAGAGATCTTGAACGACAACGCATTCCATTGCCTCAAGACCGGCGGTGACGTGGACCGTGTTCGGGTCCGACTGCGCGATGTCTTCACCCTGAATATAAATGCCCTTAAAGCCACCATCGACGGCCTCGTCGAGCATGTTCGGAATGCGGAAACCTTGTTCGCTTGAAAGCTCAACGCCCCACATGGACTGGAACATTTCGCGGGTCGAGTCTTCGCTCACATGGCGATAGCCCGAGAACTCATGCGGGAAGGAACCCATATCGCACGAGCCCTGCACATTGTTCTGACCACGGAGCGGATTAACACCCACGCCGTCGCGGCCGATATTGCCGGTCGCCATCGCAAGGTTCGCCATCGCCATCACGGTGGTGGAGCCTTGGCTATGCTCGGTTACGCCCAATCCGTAATAGATCGCTGCATTGCCACCCTTGGCGAACAGGCGCGCGGCTTTACGCACTTCATCCGCTGGCACACCCGTAAAGGCTTCCATGGCCTCCGGCGAGTTACGCTCTTCAGCCACAAACCGCGCCCACACTTCAAAGTCCTGCAAATCGCACCGCTCGCGCACAAAGGCTTCGTTCACGAGGCCTTCGGTGACAACGACATGAGCGAGACTATCAAGCAACGCCACATTGGTGCCGGGCAGAAGGGCCAAATGATGCTCGGCCTTGATGTGCGGTGATTTCACCAGATCAATCCGGCGTGGATCAGCCACAATCAACTTGGCACCCGCGCGCAGACGCTTCTTCAAGCGCGAGGCAAACACGGGGTGGCCATCGGTTGGGTTCGCACCGATCACAAGAACGACATCCGCCTTCGCAACCGATTTGAAATCTTGCGTACCGGCGGACGTTCCGAAGGTTTTTGACAAGCCATAGCCGGTCGGCGAATGGCAAACGCGGGCGCAGGTATCGACATTGTTGTTGCCGAAAGCCGCACGCACCAGCTTTTGAACGAGGAACACTTCCTCATTCGTGCAGCGCGAGGAAGTAATCGCGCCAACCGCGTCCTTGCCATAGGTTTTCTGGATGCGCTTAAACTCGTTGGCTGCGTGCCCAATTGCTTCTTCCCATGACACTTCACGCCACTCGTCCGTAATCTTGGCGCGGATCATCGGCTTGGTGATACGGTCTTTATGCGTGGCATAGCCCCAAGCAAAACGGCCTTTGACACAAGAATGGCCTTCATTGGCCTTACCATCTTTATAAGGCACCATGCGCACAACTTCATTGCCCTGCATTTCCGCCTTGAACGAGCAACCCACGCCGCAATAGGCGCAAGTGGTGACAGCAGAATGCTCGGGCTGGCCCTTCGCAATCACGGTGTTTTCCATCAGTGTCGCGGTCGGGCAGGCCTGCACGCAGGCGCCGCATGAAACGCAATCCGATTCAAGGAAGCTCACGCCACCGGCCGAGACACGGCTATCAAAGCCACGGCCTTCAATGGTCAATGCAAAGGTGCCTTGCACTTCTTCACATGCGCGGACGCAGCGGTTGCAGACGATGCATTTGGCTGGGTCATAGGTGAAATAGGGGTTGGTCTCGTCTTTCAAAAGCGAGAGCGGCGAGGTGGTCTCGAAATGATTGGCGACATCCTTGCCATAGCGCACATCGCGAAGGCCAACGACGCCCGCCATATCCTGCAATTCGCAATCGCCATTGGCCGAGCAGGTCAGGCAATCGAGCGGGTGGTCGGAGATATAGAGTTCCATCACGCCCTTACGGAGCTTGTGGAGATTATCCGACTGGGTTTTAACCACCATGCCCGGCTCGACCAAGGTCGTGCAGGATGCGGGCGTTCCGCGCCGTCCCTCGATCTCGACGAGGCACATACGGCAGGAGCCGAAGGGCTCAAGACTGTCGGTGGCGCAAAGCTTCGGAATGGCCGTTCCCGCCTTCATGGCAGCAGCCATAACAGAGGTGCCTTGAGGAACGGTGATCGACGCACCGTCAATGGTGAGCGTCACCATCTGTTCGGAAAGGCGGATCGGGGTGCCGTAATCGAGCTCTTTGATCAAGGTCATTTGTGCTCTCCGTTATTCAGCGGCCAGATTTTCAGGGGTCATGCGCTTCGGCGCACGGTTGAAATCATTAGGGAAATGGGTCATCGCGCTCATCACGGGCACAGGCGTTAATCCGCCCATCGCGCAGAGCGAGGCATCGGTCATCAAATGGCAAAGGTCATCGATCAGCGCGAGCTTCGAGGTATCGCCCGCAATCACTTTGTCCATGGTTTCAACACCGCGTGTTGCGCCGATACGGCAAGGGGTGCATTTGCCGCATGATTCTTTCGCGCAGAATTCAAAGGCAAAGCGGGCTTGCTGGGCAAGATCCACGGTGTCATCGAAAACAACCATACCGCCATGGCCGAGAAGGCCCTTTTTAGCGGCCATTGCCTCATAATCCATCGGCGTATCGAGCAGGCTTTCAGGGAAGTAGGCGCCCAAAGGCCCACCAACCTGAACCGCCCGGAAAGAGCGGCCCGAATGGGTGCCACCGCCATAGGTCTCGATAATTTCGCGCAGGCTTACACCGAACGCCTTTTCGATCAAACCACCTTGCTTGATATTGCCCGCTAATTGGATCGGCAGCGTACCGCGCGAGCGACCCATACCGAAATCGGCATAGGCTTTCGCGCCATTGGCCATGATCCAAGGAATAGTCGCCAGTGACATCACATTGTTGACGATGGTTGGCTTGCCAAACAGGCCTTTGAGAGCAGGCAAAGGCGGCTTAGCGCGAACAATCGCGCGTTTGCCTTCCAAGCTCTCAAGAAGCGAAGTTTCTTCGCCGCAGATGTAAGCACCAGCACCCAAGCGCACTTCAAGATCGAAGGCATAGGAGGAACCGCCAATCGCAGGCCCCAACCAGCGTGCCGCGCGTGCGGTACGGATGGCTTCGAGCAGCGTCTGATAGGCATGCGGATATTCGGAACGGAGATAGATGAATCCCTTGGTCGCACCAACGGCCACACCGGCAATCGCCATACCCTCGATGAGGGTGTAGGGGTCGCCTTCCATCAGCATCCGGTCGGCGAAGGTGCCGCTATCGCCTTCATCCGCGTTGCAGACAATGTATTTCTGGTCGGCTTCAGCACCCAAAACAGTTTTCCATTTGATGCCCGTCGGGAAGCCCGCGCCACCACGGCCGCGAAGGCCTGAATCAGCTACTTCCTGCACGATGGCGGCACCCGTCATGGTCACGGCCTTTTTGAGGCCCACAAAACCGCCATGCGCGATGTAATCATCAACCGAAAGCGGATCGATCACGCCAACGCGGGCAAAGGTAAGCCGCTCTTGATTTTTAAAGAACGGAATTTCTTCGGTAAGCCCGAGATTAAGCGCATGTGCGGCGCCGGTGAGGAAACCCGCATCAAACAGGGAGGCGACATCTTTTGGTGCCACAGGCCCAAAAGCCACACGGCCTTTGGCGGTTTCAACTTCCACCAGCGGCTCTAGCCAGAGCATGCCACGCGAGCCATTGCGGATAATCTCGACCGCTTGGCCACGCTTCTTGGCTTCATTAGCAAGCGCAGTGGCGACGCGGTTGGCACCTACCGAGAGGGCGGCAGCATCGCGCGGAACGTAAATTTTGATTGAGGTGCTCATGATTTTTCTCCTCAACCGGCCATGCGGTCATGCGATTGGCCCGTGCAGACCGCATCCAACAGTTCTTCATCCACGCGGCCGACGAGCTCGCCATTGATGAGGGCAGAAGGGCCAAGCGCGCAATTGCCGAGGCAATAGACGGTTTCAACGGTCAGGCGGCCATCTGGCGTCGTCGCATTGATTTCGACGCCATGGGCCTCCTTCAAATGCGCCACAAGGCTTTCGCACCCCATCGACTGGCAGGCTTCCGCCCGGCAGAGTTTGACGACCGTTTGGCCAGCAGGTTCGTGTCTGAAGTCGTGATAAAAGGTAATCGCGCCAAAGATTTCGGCCTTCGACATATTGAGTGCATCCGCAATGAGGGGCACGGCGCGCTTGTCGACATAGCCGAAATTTTCCTGCAACGCATGCAGAATAGGCAGCGTGGCACCCGCCAAGTGCTTGTATTCATTGACAATAGATGAGGCTACCGCATCGTCCCAGCTCATCAGTCCCATCCCTTTTTTATGCCACTCGGCATTGTTTTGACCATTGGGAACTGTCATGCGCTAATATCAATCGGCGATCAAATCGAATTTATCAAAGAATTGATCGAATTTTCCGATGAAGATTAAAGTGCCGATTACGCTTCCGTCCGCATCGGCTCGGTGAGCGCAAACAACCGGCGCGCCAGAGGCTGCTGCGGTTGTCGGTCGGCGGTGATCAACCCCACCGAACGCGACGCCGCCGGATTAACCAATCGGAGGGCCTTTAGCCCATTCGGCATGCCAAAAAATCCGGATAATTGCGAAGGCACAATGCTGACCCAACCCGAAATGGCGGCATGGCTGCACAGGTTAAAGATTGAATTGGTTTCCATAACCGGCTGCGGTGCCTTGCCCACCGAACGGAAAATACCATCGATAATTCGCCTGTTCTGCATATCGGGCGTGAGCAGGCACAGATTAAGCGAGGCGGCCTCATCCCAACTGATCTCATCGCGTTTGGCCAAAGCGCTATCGGCGCGGGTCAGCAAAACATAGGTCTCGGCATAAAGCGGTTTGGCGATCACATGCTCAAGCGGCTCATTGTCAAGATAGGTTAATCCGACATCGAGATCAAAATTATCGATGGCTTCCTGAATCGAGGTGGACGTCATCGAAAGCACCGTTAGCGTTACCGAAGGAAAACGCTCGGAAAAAGGCCCCGTGATTTGCGCGACAAGCGGTAGCGCCGTTGGAATGGCACCGATGCGCAAGCGTCCCGAAAGTCCTTGCCGAACATCGCTGATCGTATGCTGCATCGTATCAATTTCGCCCAAAATCCGTTTGGCATGAGCAACGATCATATCGCCTTCGGCCGTTAGGCCCGTATAGCGGTGGCCACGCTCCACCAATGGGACGCCGAGCTCATCTTCCAATTGGCGAATGGCGCCTGACAAAGTCGGTTGTGAGACATTGCACGCGGTTGCCGCACGGCCGAAATGTTTTTCGCGGGCGAGTGCTACAAGATAAGCCAATTGCTTAATCACCAAGGCCGTCGTCTCCATCGGTATGTTCGGCGATGACGTGAAAAAATGATCCAGTCACTCGACCGCGTCGGCTGCCCGAGGGCGAGGGTGCCGCACCATAAGCATCGCGCGCCATCACCAGTGGTGCGTCCGAGCCCTGATCGACAATCGTTGCGTAATGGAATTCATGCCCCCGAAGGCGCGTTCCTTTGGTGCCCAAGGGTCCATCGGCTTCGAGCGTTACATCGCGATAACCCAGCATCATTTTGCGTTTGGCAAAGCTCGTTTTAACGCCCAGCAATCCCGCCATCGGCCATTCGACGCCCGCTGCATCCACGAGTGTTTCACCAAGCGTCATATAGCCGCCGCACTCGCCGTGAACGGGCTTGGTTTCAGCAAAGCGCCGGAGACCGTCAAAAAAAGAACGGGATTGTGATAGGCGCTCGGCGTGCAATTCGGGATAACCGCCTGGCAGCCAACATATATCGCAGTCGGCAGGTGGCGCTTCGTCGGCCAAGGGTGAGAAGGGAATGATTTCCGCCCCCGCCTTTTGCCATCCTGCGAGATGGTGCGGATACATGAAGGAAAACGCCGCATCTCTCGCTAAAGCAATCCTTTGTCCCGGAGCCTTAAGCGCAAGGCCAGAATGGCGGCCCAACAGTTTTGGAACGCGCGCGGCCTGTCTGATCGCATCCAAATCAACATGGGCTTCCACAAGATCCGCCATCTTATCAAGAATGGCTTCGAGGCCAGCTGTTTCTTCCGCCTGAACAAGGCCCAAATGGCGCTCGGGCAAACTCGCTTCGGCATCTCTTGGAACGCTACCCAAAACCGGAATGCCGGTTCGTCCAATCGCTTCGGTCACAAGACGGCGATGGCGTTCACTGCCGACTTTGTTCAGAATAACACCCGCGATTGTGATCCGTGGATCAAAAGTCGCGCACCCCTTCACAATCGCACCTGCGGATTGCGATTGTCCGCTAACATCAATCACCAATAAAATCGGCCAACCAGCGGCCGCTGCAATATCAGCAGATGAGCCTGAGCGACCCTCTGGCGCGGGCACGCCATCAAACAGACCCATAAGCCCTTCGCAAAGAGTCAAATCCGCCCCGCTTGCGGTATCCGCAGCAAGGCGCGCAACAAGCGAAGGATCCATCGCCCAAGCGTCGAGATTGAGGCTCGGCAGTCCCGAGGCGGCCTGATGAAAGGCCGGATCAATATAATCCGGACCGCATTTGAGGCCGCGCACCGCCACGCCGCGGCGCTTGAAAGCCCGTAATAAACCAAGCGTCAGCGTCGTCTTACCCGATGAGGATCGGGGTGCTGCGATCACAAGGCCGGGGGCAATCTTTGTCATGCTAAAGCCTTCTGGTTGCGTTGATTGCCTTCGACGCAGTATGCACTGAACCCATGAGTGAGCCCGAATCCACCGAGATCGATAATCTGGAGGCTATGCCGCATTTGAAACGCGGCTGGACAACGGGCACCTGCGCGACCGCTGCGACGCGCGCTGCTTACACCGCATTGGTAACAGGAGAGTTCCCCGATCCGGTCGAGGTTTTGTTGCCCAACGGGTCGCGTCCGGCTTTCGCCATCGCAACGACCGAGCTGGGCGACGGCTTTGCGCGAGCTTCCGTGATCAAGGATGCGGGAGATGATCCCGATGTAACGCATGGCGCGCGTATTGTTTCGACCGTCCGCTTCGGTGCTGTTGGCTCGGGTATTCAGTTTAAAGCTGGCGAGGGCGTTGGCACGGTAACGCGCCCTGGCCTCGTGCTGCCGCCCGGTGAGCCTGCGATCAATCCAGTACCGCGCGACATGATGCGAATTGCGATTGAGGAGGCCGCCGCAGAGACAAGCGGTCCACGCGACGTGATCATTGAAATTGCCATTCCCGGTGGCGAGCAATTGGCGCTCGGTACGCTGAATGGACGGCTCGGCATTGTCGGAGGCTTGTCGGTCTTGGGAACCACGGGTGTGGTTATTCCCTTTTCCTGTGCGGCTTGGATCTCCTCGATCCATCGCGGCATTGATGTCGCGCGTGCCACGGGCATTACCCATGTCGCGGGTGCAACGGGGCATACGTCTGAAAAGGCCATTCAGGGCTTTCACGCTTTGCCCGATGTCGCCTTGATCGATATGGGTGATTTCGCAGGTGGTATGCTCAAATATTTGAAGAAGCATCCTGTTCCGGTTGTCACCGTCGGTGGCGGTTTCGCTAAGATGACCAAGCTCGGTCAAGGGTTGCTTGATCTGCATTCCCGCAGCGGTGAGGTCGATTTGCACTGGTTGTCCGAGCGCGTGAGCGAAACCGGCGCGGATCCTGAATTTGTTCAGTCCGTTTTGAGCGCCAATACCGCCAATGAAGTCATGGAAAATTGCCGTGTGCGCGGGCTCGATATCGGCCAACGCGTGGCCGATGAGGCTTGGGCAACGGCTGCTAAAGCGCTCGCCGGATCGGGATCGTTGCTCGATATTGTCATTGTCGATCGGGCAGGACAGGTGATCGCTCGAACGCCTCCGCGCAAGGTGGGCTAACGCCATCATTCGGTGCCTCGCCAGCCGGGTGTACGGAAACGGCGCTGATACTCGGCGTCATAAAGGGAACTGTTGCGAAAGCCTTCGGCGCCCAATGTTTTGCCCACCAGAATAAGCGCGGTGCGTTCAACAGGGCTTTCAGAGAATTGTTCGGCAATGGTCGCAAGCGTGCCGCGTAGAATCTGTTGATCAGGCCAACTCGCGCGATAGACAATCGCAACCGGACAATCGCTGCCATAATGCGGCAAGAGTTCTGAAACGACTTCATCGAGAGTATGGATCGAAAGATGAATGGCGAGAACTGCGCCAGTCTTCGCAAAATTTGCAAGGCTTTCGCTTTCCGGCATCGATGAGGCGCGGCCTGAGGTTCGCGTTAGCACAACTGATTGGGCGACTTCCGGCAACGTAAGTTCCGCGCCCAAAGCCGCGGCCGCCGCTGCAAAGCTCGGCACGCCGGGTGTCACCGTGAAAGGAATGCCGAGCGATTTGAGCAAACGGATTTGTTCGCCCATCGCGCTCCAGACGGAAAGGTCGCCCGAATGTAAACGCGCTACGTCCTCACCGGCAGCATGGGCGCGCGAAAACTCGGCACTTAAGTCTTCCAACGACATCGCCGCTGTATTGATAATCCGCGCGCCTTTCGGGCAATGCGCCAAGATTTCCTTTGGCACGAGCGAACCCGCGTAAAGGCAAACGTGAGAAGCGGCGATCAGATCGCGCCCGCGCAAGGTGATGAGATCAGGTGCGCCAGGACCAGCGCCAATAAAATGAACGGTCATGGCTGCCCTCCGGCACTTTTCGCAATGGCGCAAGTCACCCCGCCACGGCTGATCCGTGGCACAATCAGCGTCGATCCTTCACCGGCTCCTACAAGGGCTGCCGTCTCGGCGATGGAGGGGACACCAAACAGAGCAACAACGCGTTCGGAGCGCGTTTCGGTGCGACAAGCCACATTTTTCAAAGCGATTTCTGGCAAAAAAAGCAAAGGAAGCGAGAGGCTTGCAGCCGCTTCTGCAAGTCCTGATTCATGTGATTTTGAAGCAACCGTAAAAAGACCTGCAATCGTTTCACCCTCGACGCGCGATAGGCCATCTTCGACAAGTGCTATGACGTCGTCGGAGGTCACGCCAGATTTACACCCAATGCCAATTGCAATCATGGATGTTTCTCCGCGCCTTTGACGATAACCCATTGCATCACAGGCATCGAAGCGCGCCAACCATGAAAGGGCCCGACGGGATCGGCGCGCGATATTTCGATTTTGGAGAGAGTGCCACCCATCGCAACATGGCGACGCATCAGGTCGGCCTGCGTTTCAATCGTAACCGCATTGGCAACAAGCCGCCCGCCTTCGGGAAGCGCGCGCCATGCTGCATCGATCACTTCCGGATCAGTGCCGCCACCACCAATGAAAATCGCATCCGGTGGCGGAAGGTTTTTCAGAGCTTCCGGTGCTGATCCCTCAATTAGCCGCAGTTCAGGGACGCCAAGCGCAAGCGCGTTGCGGCTTATCCGCTGAGCGCGATCGGAACGGGGCTCAATCGCGATGGCGCGGTTGGAAGGGTGGCGCAGCATCCATTCAATCGAAATCGAGCCGGAGCCCGCGCCAATATCCCATAGCAATTGCCCTTGCAGCGGTTCAAGCGAGGATAAGGTTATCGCACGGATTTCGCGCTTGGTGATTTGATTGTCGTGGTCGAACAGATCATCCGCGAGACCGGACGCAAGCGGAATAAGCTTTGCGCCGCGCGATGCAATGATTTCGATGCCGAGCGTATTGAGAGGGTCGAAGGATTCGTGAGTCTCGTGAATCGCTTGCGCTGTTTTCTTAATTAATCGCTCGCGCTTCCCACCCAATGCTTCACAGACGGTAATCAGGCTTTGTCCCATGCCATTCGACACGAGATGGCTCGCGAGTTTCGAAGCCGTTGTGCCATCCCATGTCAAAGCGATCAGCTTCGCACGGGGTTGGAGATGCGGTGCGATGCGCTCAAAGGGTCTGCCATGCAGCGAGATCAAGGTGCAGTCCTGTATCGCCCAACCAAGTTTAGCAGCCGTGAGACTGAATGCTGAGGGTGCGGGCAGAGTTTCGATTTCTTCCGCCGGGATCAATTTGGCAAGCGTTGCGCCAACGCCATAAAAATACGGATCGCCGGAAGCCAGCACCAGTGTCTCGCGACCGCGTCTGGCCAAGATAGCCTCAATGCCTTGCTCGAAAGGATTGGGCCAAACCATTGTTTCCGAATCGGTTTTGCCGATCAGCCCAAGATGACGTTGGCCGCCAATGATGAAGCTGGCTTGATCGATCAACCGGTTGGCTTGAGCAGATAATCCGTCTCGACCATTTTCACCAATGCCGATAAGGGTGAGCCAGGGCGCGCTCATTGAGCGATCTCCCGCTGAGGTATTGAGCAATGAATGGCAAACGCATTTTGATTTTGGGCGGTACCAGCGAGGCGATGGCTTTGGCTCGCGCTCTGTCGGCGCGTCCGGAGATCGATGCGGTAATGTCCTTGGCGGGTCGCACGGGTCATCCCGTCTTGCCGCCCATCGCTCACCGGATCGGTGGCTTTGGCGGGGTTGAAGGCTTGGTTGCCTATCTCAAGGATAATGCGGTTGCTGCTATGATCGACGCCACCCATCCCTTCGCCGCCCAAATGACGCGCAATGCGGCTCAAGCGTGCGAGAAACTCGGTGTGCCGCGGTTGGTCTTTACCCGTCCCGCTTGGCAACCGGGTGACGGTGATCACTGGATCAATGTTCCCGATACTGAAGCCGCCGTGGATGCCTTGGGTGAAGCACCGGTCAACGTATTTTTGACGGTCGGACGTTTGTCCTTGCCTGCCTTTCGACGCGAGCCGCAGCACCATTATCTGATGCGAAGCATCGACGCGCCGGATTTGGCCGATCGCCCGCCGAAGCTCGACCTGATTTTGGCCCGAGGCCCGTTCGATCAAGCTGCCGAGCGCGATTTGATGACAGAGCACCGCGTCGACGTCATTGTCACCAAGAACAGCGGTGGCAGCGCAACCGATGCCAAACTCGCTGCCGCGCGCGATCTTGGCTTGCCCGTGATCATGATTGATCGGCCAACCATGCCTGACAGTCGAATTGTATATGATCTCGACGATGTGATGGCCTTTATCGACACTCATGGCGTCGCCCCATAATGGCGGGGTGTGTAAAGCCAAGGCTCTTTACCGTCACGTTCGATAAAGCGCGTCTCGCTTGAGCCTATCATAACGAGCGTTGACATATCGGCCACTGCCGGATCAGCCATGCCCAAGGTTGTTAAAAGAACCCGCTCATCAGGCCTTCCGACCGCACGGGCAAAGGCGACCGGCGTTGACGGCTTTTTCAGCGACCGGAGTAGAGCAAACGCGTCATGAATCGGCTGTGGTCGCGTTTTAGAAGCGGGGTTATAGAGCGCGATTACAAAGTCCCCTTCAGAGGCAGCCGTTAGTCGGCGAATAATCACATTCCACGGCTTGAGGTTATCCGACAGCGAGATCGCGCAAAAATCATGGCCCAAGGGTGCGCCGAGGCGGGCGGCTGCCGCCTGCATGGCGCTGATACCGGGCAGCACCTGAATATCGGTCGCTTTATCGGCATCGCTACCCGCATCCACCGCTTCAAAGACCGCGGCCGCCATCGCAAAAACACCCGGATCTCCACCCGATACGACCGCCACCACACGACCCTGCTGCGCGAGGTCCAGCGCGTTACGGGCGCGATCAAGCTCGACCCGGTTATCCGTTGCGTGTTTCGTCTGACCTGCGCGGGCGGGTAGGCGATCGACATAGGGGATATAGCCGATCACATCGGTTGCAACCGCGAGCGCCGCCGAGGCTTCGGGTGTTAACCATTTGTCTGGGCCGGGACCAAGGCCAACAATGAGGATTTTACCCGCGCTCATTCTGGCCGCCGCCCTTCGCCGGGGATGATGATCATTGAGAAATAGGGCGCTTGGCCGTCGGTTTTCTCGGCGAGCGGCATGACAATTTCGCCCTGCATCGTGCCGCGCTCCACATAGAATGCTCGGCTTAATAGTTGTTTTGATTCAATGATATCATATACTTTTTGAAAGTTCTTTCCGAGCTTCATAATAACCACGGCATCGGCCATTTCGAGGCGTTTGGCCAAGTCGTCGCGCGGCAAGGTACCGGGCAGAACCATAAGCACATCATCCCCCCATGTCATCGGCACGCCGTTTGCCGTCCAGCAGCCGGACATGCCCGTCACGCCGGGGCAGATCGTCACATCATACCGGTCTTTCAGACGCATATAGGGATGCATGAAGGAGCCATAGAACAGCGGGTCGCCCTCGCACAGCAGCGCGACATTGCGGCCGGCTTCGAGGTGCTCGGCCAAGTGCTGCGATGCCTCCTCATAAAAGGCCGCAAGCTGACGGTTATAATCCGGATCGGTATGCGGAATTTCCGTGGTGACCGGATAGACCAAGGGCAATTCAACCGCGCCGTCTGGAATCAATCCTTCGGCAATCGTACGGGCATGGCCTTTTTTCCCGCGCTTGGCGAACCACGCGACAACCGATGACGCTTGCAAGGCTTTAACCGATTTAAGCGTCACGAGGTCCGGGTCGCCGGGGCCGAGCCCAACCCCGTAAAGCCTGCCTTTGGTTTGAGACATACTCATTCCTTGTCACTCGCAAGCGCATTCACCGCCCCAACCGTCATGGCACTGCCCCCTTTTCGGCCTTTGACGATAATCCAAGGCACGCGGTTGTCTTCCATCAGCGCATCCTTCGATTCCGCAGCACCAACAAAGCCGACCGGCATTCCGACCACGCAGGCGGGCAGGGGCGCGCCCTCATCCAGCATTTCCAACAACCGATAAAGCGCGGTCGGCGCATTGCCAATGGCAATCACGGAGCCCGCGAGATAGGGACGCCAAAGTTCCATCGCGGCCGCGGTGCGTGTCGTTCCAAGCGCTTTGGCGAGCTCCGGCACGCGTGGATCGTCAAGTGTGCAGATGATCTCATTGTTGGCGGGCAGACGTGCTTTGGTGATGCCATTCGCTACCATTTTGGCGTCGCAAAGAATTGGTGCACCCGTCAATAGGGCTTCGCGCCCGCGTTTGGCAGCATCGGGCGCAAATAGGATATCGGCAGCGGCCTCAACAATCCCGCAGGAATGAATAACCCGCACCGCCACTTTTTCTTCTTCCGGCGTAAACCGCGCGAGATCGCTCTCCGCGCGGATCATGGCGAAGCTCTTGTCGTAAATGGCCGCGCCATCGCGGATATAGTCGTAGCGCGAACTCACTTGGCTTCTCCTGCCCACAAATCCTCAAGGGTCCGACGGACCATCGCTTCATCAAGACCGGTCATTGTCGGACTATCCGAGGCTTTGCCGTTCAGAACGAGGTCGTATAACCTATTTTTTCCCACCAGAACGGCCTCTGTAGCGGCAGGGCGGGCGCATCCCTTCTCGCAACCCGACACATGCAGCCGTGTTCCGGACTTTTTCATCAGGTTTTGAAGCGTTGCAAACCCTAAAGCGTCTTGGTGCGTGTTAACCGTCGCATTGCGGCAAGAGGGCCTTCCGGCGCAAGCTATGATTTGAAGCCTTGGATCATCGGATCGCGAAATAAACCCTTCACCGAGTTTGGCGATAAGAGTTTCCGCTCTCGTTTGATGAAGTCCAGGAATGAGAATGGCACGCCAAGGTGTGAGTCTTAGTTCGCCGGAGCCTTCCGCCAAGGCGATATCGGCCAAGGCCGCCAAACCATTTGCGCTCCAACGCCCAAACGGTGCGCCGAGACCTAGAAAGCCGCTTTCACCAAGCGCATGAAAGCCGAAAGGTGGAAGGCCAGTTGAGGGCCGTGGCCGGACCGCAATTGTATCTATGCCAACCGATTTTAAAATTCGATCGGCACCCCAATCCGCAAGCCAATTGACCATTCTCTTATACGGTTTGACGGATGCACGAGATGCATCGATGAAAGCATGCGCCAGTGCAGCGGCGGTATCACACACGCTATCAATGCCGATGATTCCTGCCGTATCGTCTTGACCGATACGCACAACAAAATAAGTCGTGCCATTTTCCTGTAACGCTTCAAAAGCAATATCGGCGTTTTGATCGCTTAACGAAAATTCTCCGCCATCATCGACCAAAAAGCCGAATTTACCGGGCAATGCATGAAGAGCCCGGTCAGAGACGAGACGGTGCTCCAACGCTTTCACGAGCGGACGAATATCGAGCATAGCGGAGGGATCAAGCCCGGCTAGCGGGGAGGCAACAACATTGCGAACAGCTTCGGCTTCCGCATCATCATCCAATAGGCCATGGCGAGAAAGATCAGCAATCAAATGCGGCCATTGGCTGCCGCTTACACCACGGATTTGGATATTGGCGCGGCCGGATAAATCGATCAACCCATTGCCATACCGCATCGCCGATGCGGCAATCACTTGCACGTGCTCCGCTTTTAAAATGCCGCCCGTGATACGAATACGCACCAATAGCCCGTCGCCGCTTTCCATCGGGCGTAAGGCACCAGGGCACCATCCTTTCACCAATGTTTCAACGGTCATATTGCGGCCTCATTGATAAAGGCCTCAAGCGCACTTCGCGTTGAATTTCGCCGGGACGTCCAAAAGCCACGCTTCTCGGCTTCAAGAAATGTGTCAGCAATCGATTGCGCTGCCGAAGGATTGGCTTCTTTTAAAAAGGCATTCACTTCGTCATTGCCAAGCGTTGCATCGAACATTCCGTCAAAATGGCGGCTTTCAACGGCGTCCGTTAGCGCAGCATAGGCATAGAGATTTTGGACCGTCTCCGCGATTTCGGTAGCGCCCCGCCACCCGTGTCGCATCTGTCCCTTGATCCAGCGCGGATTGGTGGCGCGGCCATTCAAAACCCGCGCAATCTCTTCTTTTACGGTACGAACTTTGGCAGGCTTCCCGCCCTTTGTCGCATCGACGTGATAAAGACTTGGTGTTGCTCCCAAGCTTTTGGCAGCAGCGGCGAAACCGCCTTCATGTTCCGCAAAGGCGTCGGAATCGAGAATATCCTGTTCCACCATATCCTGCACGTGAACAAACGCATCAGCCGATGCGATTTGCGCGCGAAATTCGTCCGGTGCCGCTACCCCTTCATTGGCCGAGCGATAGGCATAGGAGGAGGTTGTCAAATAGGCCTCGCCTAACTCTGTCTGATCTTGCCACTGGCCGCGTGCAAGCTGCTCACCGATGCCTAAGCCATAGGTGCCGGGTGCAGAGCCAAAAATGCGCAGCGGGTCGGCGCTTGTTTGACGGCGTTTCGCCGCGAGAGGATTTTCATCGTCTGTTTCGTCGAGCTGTGCGATCGATTGAACGGCTTCATCGAACAAGGCGATTTGTGACGGAAACACATCTCTGAACAATCCGGAGATGCGCAAGGTGACATCGATGCGGGGCCTACCAAAACTTGCGGGAGGTAGAACTTCGAATCCGGTGACACGCGAGCTCGACGCTTCCCAAACGGGTCTCACGCCCAACAACGCCAGCGCTTGGGCGAGATCATCGCCGCCGGTTCGCATGGTGGCCGAACCCCATAGATCAATCACAATCGATTGAGGCCACTCACCATGGTCTTGCGCGTAACGGGCTACAACTTCCTCCGCCGTTCGCTTGCCTATTTCCCACGCCGTGCGGGTAGGAACGCCGCGGGGATCGATGGTGTAAAGATTGCGTCCTGTCGGCAAAACATCTATGCGTCCGCGCGATGGTGCACCCGCAGGTCCTGCCGCGATGAACCGTCCATCAAGCGCCGATAGTAATCCATCCCGCTCGGCATTCGGGCTGGCGCGAAGGCGTGCCGTTGCATCCAACGGATCAGAAATTTCGTCCATGGCTCGGATGGTGTCTTCGGTCGCCTCGATAGAACCAGCGCGACCAAACACATGCAGGCCATCAGCAATGCGCATTTCTTTTAGATCGCACAGCCACGCATCAAGTTCACTCAGAAAAGAGGACGTATCCAGACCATCTTTTAAACCTGCATCCTTCATCAAACCCGTTTCACGGGCGCGGCTTACGATAAGCTCGGCGAGCATTGACGCACGTCGCGGATCAAGCGTTTGTGCGCTCGAATATTCATCCAGAAGCCCTTCAATTTCGACAGCGACTCCATGCGAGCCCGCTTCCGTTAAAGGCGGCGTTAAATGGCCAATGGTGACGGCCGCAAGGCGGCGTTTGGCTTGGGCTGCTTCACCCGGATTATTGACGATAAAGGGATAGATAACCGGTAGTGCGCCGATTAGCACTTCAGGCGCGCAATCGTGCGCCAAAGCAACTGATTTTCCAGGTAACCATTCGAGCGTTCCGTGTGTCCCGAAATGGATCATGGCATCGGGTTTTTTATTCCGCGTTAGCCAGAGATAAAACGCGATATAGGCGTGTGATGGCGGACGCGTTGCATCGTGATATTCAGCTTTAATATCCGCGCTGCTTCCGCGTGATGGCTGCAAGGCTAAGATAAGATTACCTGCCTCAATGGCGCGAAACCTAAAGGCTCCGTTGTTCACACTAGGATCATCGCCGATATCACCCCAGCTCGCGACAACGCTGTCGCGAAAGGCTTTAGGCAGGGTGCTAAAAAGGGTCTCATAGTCGTGAACGGATAGGCTAGCGGTCAAAGTCCCAACCGTTAAGTCCGACATCAGCGTGGATGCATCAGGAAGCTCTTTAACCGCATAGCCTGCCGATCGAAGATCGGACGCGAGGGCTATAACGCTTTCCGGCGTATCGAGCCCAACCGCATATCCCGCGCGGCCCCCTTTATGCGGGTAATCGGCAAGGACACAGGCAAGCTTTCGTTCGGCGGGTGATTTTCTCTGAAGCCTAACCCAATGATCGGCAAGATCGGCAACAAAGCGGATACGATCCGCAAGGGGTTTGTGAACGACGCGCGTAAATTGAATATCATCGCTGCGTTCTGCTTCCGCTTTAAATGAAATCGCCCGGGTTACTATTCGTCCGTCAAGTTCGGGGAGGACAACATTCATCGCAATATCGGTGGCTGATAATCCCCGCGTTGACGCCGCCCAAGGTTCTTGTTGGGTCGTTGCAAGAATGGCTTGCAAGACGGGAACATTGGCCCGGTCTAGCACCGTTGTGCCATCATCGAGCTTAGCCGAAAAGGCGGTCGTATTGAGAATAATCGACGGTTTGGATTGATCAATGAACTCTGCCAATTCAGTGACCGCTTGCGGATCTTTAAGGCTGGAGACGCAGAGGCAATCAACCGCAAAACCGCGCGCGGCCAAAGCGTCGGCGAGGGCAATAAGCGGTTCCGTGTCCTCGGCAATCATCACCGAGCGATAGGCAATAATGAGCGCGCGGGGCGAATGCTCAGATGCTACCCGCGTTGCGGCTCGATAGGCCATCACAGCTTTGATTGGTGCCGGTTCAGATACGGGCCGGTCATAGCCTAAATGAGCGGCGATCCAGTCCAGACAATGGGTGAGGTTGTCACGGCCGCCTTCATGGAAAAATCGCCATAAAACTTTCAATTGATCGGGCGATAGCGAGGATGCCGTATCAAGGCGCGGATCAGCCTGATAATCACCTGGAACAATCGCAAGGTGAAAGCCCAAGATTTTCGAAGCGCGGCTTAATTCTTCGACCCCATAGGCCCAATAATCCTTGCCTCCCAAAAGCCGAACGAAAACAAATTTGACGTGCGGCAACAGTTTTTCAACGATCAAATCAACCGAATAGGGGTGCTTCAACTGATTGAGATTTGCCGCCCGCAAACTCGGATAGTGGTCCTTGCCGGCGCGCCACGCCGTTACCAATCCGGCGAGGTCGCTATCGGTGAAGGAAAGAAACAGAACATCCGCGGGCGACAGGCCGAGATCGACGGCCTCAGCCGACTGATCGAGCATAACGGTCTCGGCGCGAAGAAGGTGCATGGCGGATTATTGAGGCCTCATCAATGGGGACGTGCCAGGTCGGCTTCCAACGCCGCGCGGTTAAGGCCCTTCTCGCCAATAAAGACGAGATGGCCGTGACGCACCGAATCTTTGGGCCATATGGTATCGAAATGGTGACGGAAGCGGGTACCCACGCCCTGCACCAAAAGCCGCATGGGTTTATCGGCAACATCGAGAAAACCTTTGATGCGGAGCACGTCATGCTCGGCAGCGATCGTTTCGAGGCGGGACAGGAAGGACGGAATGTCGCTGATGGTTGGCACCGGCAAAGCGAAGCTGTCGAAATCGTCGTGGTCGTGACCTTCCTCTGTATCGTGGTGCGAGGGGCGGTTGATCAGATCGTCTTCGGCGGCCGCTGATAGGCCGAGCAAGATTTCAGGGGCAACTTTGCCTTCGCTGGCTTCAATGATCCGTACGGCGCGCGGAACCGTCGAACTTATATGTTTCGATATATCGGAAGCACTGGTTTTATCTATCAGATCTGCCTTGTTGAGTATCACAAGGTCTGCACAGAGTAGCTGATCTTCATACACTTCTTCGAGCGGATTATCGTGATCAATGGCGCCATCTTCCGCTCTTTGGGCCAAAAGGGCTTCCGGATCATCGGCAAAGCGGCCTGCAGCAACAGCGGCACCGTCAACAACAGTAACCACGCCGTCAACCGTTAGTTTTGCGCGTATTGGCGGCCAATCAAACGCCTTCACCAAAGGTTTAGGCAGTGCAAGGCCAGATGTTTCGACAATAATATGCTCAGGCGGATTGGGTAGGCTGAGGAGTTTTTCTATCGCCGGGATGAAATCATCTGCCACTGTACAGCAGATGCAGCCGTTTGCGAGCTCGACTATATTTTCATTGGGGCAATTCTCGATGCCGCAGGAGCGCAAAATCTCACCATCCACGCCAATATCGCCAAACTCATTGACGATCAGCGCCAAGCGCTTTCCTTTAGCATTTTCAAGGACATGGCGGATCAACGTGGTTTTTCCGGCCCCCAGAAAGCCCGTGATGATGGTCACAGGAACCTTGGATAAAGGCGCAATCGAGCTCATGGTCATTTCTCCAATCGAGAAGGGCAAGTAAGGGAAGGGGGAAGCCGCGCCACAACGCCCTTTTTCAAGGCATCAGGCCGCAATTTCCAAGGAATCAGGCCATCTTCGGCGGCAGAATAGAGTGCAGCCCCCGCCAAAATGGTTTCAGGAGCTGTTTCACTCGAAAAATCACCATAAACATAAGTCCATTTGCCCGGCGCCGAAAAAGCAACCGTACAAGGGCGCTTGCAAACGCTTAAGCACTCAACCCCCTTAAGGCGAATGGAGTCGTTTGTATCTTTTAAAGAATTCTCAAGTGCGGCCAATAGCTTAGCGCCCGCGCGTGGCTCGGACGTATCGTCCGGCAGGCGGCAAGTCGTGCATACATAAATCGTTATTTCGGCCATTCGCTCACCATCTCGTGCCGTGCATGATGCACTGCTTCGGGCGCGCGCAGCGGCAGGAATGCCGCGTCAATGGCCAAATCTGGCCGAAAACCGTTCCGAGGCACCCCGCCCGGATCATGCGTTCTTTAAGAGAGGGCAGGTCTCCTGGCTCGCGGATCGATGCTTTGTGCCGCCTTCCCGGATCGCCTTTTCATAAGACTCTCCAGTGGCTTGGTTGGCACGCAGCTAACCGCTTACAGTTGCGGGGGCAGCCATGGAATAACCGCTTGAGGCGGCTTCACCATGTTCCCTTTTAACCCCTCGGGCGAGGGGGCCTTCTCTTAGCGCGACTCTGAGGGAAGGTGCACCCGATGTCAATTTAAGAGATGATGGTTGTTATGGTATTTGCCACCGAAACTTCGTATGAGCACCCCTAATCCTGCTAGAGAGACCGCATCATGGCCGAGTTGAGTGACGATGAAATGGCCCGCCGCCATAAAGAGAAAATGGCCAAGCGAAAGGCCGTCCAAGATGCGGAAGTGGCGTCAAAAACGATCACCGAAAAGGGCCTTTTGATCGTCAATACGGGCCCTGGAAAGGGCAAATCGACGGCTGCCTTCGGCCTGATTATGCGCGCTTTGGGTTATGAATGGCCGGTGGGAATCGTTCAGTTCATTAAGGGCGCGTGGGAGACGGGAGAGCGTAAAGCCTTGGAAAGGTTCCCGGATTTGGTGCGTTGGTACTCCATGGGCGAAGGCTTTACCTGGGAAACGCAGGACAAGGCACGCGACATCGCCGCCGCCGAAGCGGCTTGGGCGAAGGTCAAGGAATTGATGGCGGACCCAACCATCCGCCTTTTGGTCCTAGATGAGCTCAATATTGCGCTCCGCTATGATTATTTGCCGCTGTTGGAGGTCGTTGAGACGCTCAAAGCTCGAAGGCCCGATTTGCATATCGTTGTGACGGGCCGAAATGCCAAGCCGGAGCTGATTGAGGCGGCCGACCTTGTGACCGAAATGGGGCTTGTAAAACACCATTTTTCGGCAGGGGTAAAAGCCCAGCAAGGAATCGAATTCTGATGGTAGCCAAGGCACTTATGATCCAAGGCACAGGTTCCGATGTGGGTAAATCCCTCATTGTCGCGGGGCTTTGTCGGGTGGCGCGCAACCGAGGTTTTAAGGTGCTGCCGTTCAAGCCGCAGAACATGTCAAACAATGCCGCGGTTACCGCCGATGGCGGGGAAATTGGCCGGGCTCAGGCGTTGCAAGCCAGGGCTGCCGGAGTAGCGCCGACGGTGCATATGAACCCGGTTTTGCTCAAGCCGCAGAGCGAAATCGGCTCGCAAATTATCGTGCAGGGGCGCGTGGAAGGAACGGCAAAAGCCAAGGATTATCAGCTGCTTAAGCCGCGACTATTGGCCTCCGTTCTCGACAGTTTCAACCGGCTTAAAGCCGAGGCGGATCTGGTGATCATTGAGGGGGCGGGCAGCGCGGCCGAGGTCAATCTCCGGGCCAATGACATTGCCAATATGGGCTTTGCGCGGGCCGCCAATGTGCCGGTGATCCTCTTAGGCGATATAGATCGGGGTGGGGTAATTGCCCAGATTGTCGGGACCAAGGCGGTGATAAAGCCGGAAGATGCTGAGCTTATTCAAGGGTTTATGGTCAATCGTTTTCGGGGCGATCCAACTTTGTTTGAAGACGGAATGCGGATTATCGCGGAGAAATCCGGCTGGAAAAGCTTTGGCTTGATCCCGCATTTCAAAGATGCTTTCCGGCTTCCGGCGGAGGATGCGGTGGCCTTGGATCGGCGGCGGGTGGCGCAGGATGCACCGGTGACGATTGCCGTTTTGCAGCTGCCAAGGATTTCCAATTTTGATGATTTCGATCCGCTAGCGGCGGAAAAAGACGTTAAATTTCTTATGGTTAGACGGGGAGAGGCGATCCCCGGCGATGCCGATCTGGTGATCATTCCGGGCTCGAAAGCCACCATCGCCGATCTTGAAGCGGTGCGTGCTGAGGGGTGGGACATTGACCTTAAAGCGCATCTGAGACGCGGGGGGCGGGTGCTGGGTGTCTGTGGCGGCTACCAGATGTTGGGCTCAACCATCGAGGACCCGCTAGGTATTGAGGGCGTGGCCGGCGGCGTTGCGGGGCTTGGCCTGCTTGATGTTTCGACCATTATGGCACCCAAAAAGACGCTTTTGGCGGTTTCCGGCACCAAAATCGACGGAAATGCCCCGTTTTCGGGCTATGAAATGCATATTGGCGTAACCTCGGGACCTGATACTGCCCGCCCGGTTCTGCGGTTCGACACAGGCCAGCTCGACGGGGCTCGCTCGGCGAATGATAGGGTGCGCGGGGTCTATGTGCATGGGCTGTTCGCCGACGACCGCCAGCGCGCCGCCTGGCTCGACTGGATCGGCGCGAAAGGCTCCGATTTGGCCTATGATCAGATAGTCGAGGAGACACTTGAAGCACTCGCAGAGCATCTTGAGGTGAATATCGACATAGATGCAATAATAGGACTCGCTAAATGATACATAAAAGCGCGGTTGAGGTAGAGTTTCGATAAATGGCGTTTGGGGATACGGTGAGGTGTTGCGTGACATCGCGGTGAACCATGGAATCCGCCCTTCGACACGTATCTTCGGTTCGGCTCAGGATTAGGTGCTTTCTACCTCTTTTCTTTCCTCCTAATTTTTCCATCAAATCCAATCTATTCCCTTAATCGGATGCACGCATAGCGTGTGCAAACTCAGTGCGGCTCTTCGTATCTATGGAGGTCGGCGGGTTTGGGTCAAGTCCGAAAATTGCTGTAAATTCGCTTCAGCCCGATTGATGACGGCATGATTATAAAGCCATTGTTACGACGTTGCTGACAACGTCACTCTC
>Ga0214201_1000022_pt1 | contig 72295 bp, 67 predicted proteins | sample TroBogEpilimnion_32_FD_153039 | JGI IMG/M metagenome (GOLD analysis project Ga0214201, IMG submission 153039) | Freshwater microbial communities from Trout Bog Lake, WI - 29MAY2009 epilimnion | ecosystem: Environmental > Aquatic > Freshwater > Lake > Epilimnion/Euphotic zone | place: Trout Bog...
CCCCCAAGGAACCCGCGTCCAGCTTGCCTTCTCTCTGCCCGTCGCCATTCGCGACGCACTGGGGGAGTACCTGATGGCTACCCACCAGCCCACCGACTTTCTTCAGCACGTCAACGTCAACCCTCGCCGCACCATCAAGTCCATCACCTCTACTGACCACGACGAAGCCGTCTGCATCAAGGTCGCGGCCGACGACGAGCTCTTCGTCATCGAGAACTACGTCCTCACTCACAACACCGTCATCGCCATCGCGCTCGGCCACGAGCTGATGTTCAACCGTCACGAGGTACCGCGCACCGTGGTGGTTGTTCCCGGCGCCGTTCGTACCCAGTGGGCCCAAGAGATCGCCCGCTTCTCACGCGGCGACGTCGTGATCATCGACGGTGACCAGAAATCACGCAACGCCGGCTACGAAGCCGCCAAGAACGCCTCGTGGGTCATTGTGCACTACGACGTCCTCGCCCGTGACTACGCCCAGCTCGCTCCCTTGGTCGCTGGATCATTGCTTATCTCAGACGAGGCTCACCGTTTGAAGTCGCCAACCGCTAAGAGAACTAAGACCATGCGGCTCTTCGCCGGTAAGTCCGCACGGCGCCTGGCTCTCACCGGAACCCCCATCCAAAACGACCCCGGCGAGTGGTACTCGGTGCTCTCGGGCTTCGTCTCGCCCGGCTGCTTCGGATCTCCCCAAGACTTCCTCAATCGCTACGCCTACCCGAGCCGCTTTGGGGGCTTCGAGGGTGCGCGCAACTTGGGCGAACTGCGCGAGCGTTCGGCCACCTACTACATCCGAAACGTCAAGTCCGAAGTCGCCACCCACCTGCCGCCTCTTCGCGTCCAGCACCGACCCTTAGACGTCGAGCCCCAGTACCGCGCCGCTCTCCAGCGTGCCCACCGGGAAGCGCGCGACGAGATCAAGCGCGAGGCCCTGGCCCGCGCCGAGCGACTGGGCCGCACCGGTCACGCCCTCGACGGCCAAGACGTCGAAGAGGTCACCACCGGCGCCGAGATGACTGCTGTGGGCATGCTTCGTTTGCTCTGCTCCTCGCCGCGCATCGTCGAGACCTCCGACTCGGCCGCCGCGACCGCTCTCATTGACGCCGGCCTCTTGCCCGACGCCGACGGCCCCAAGCTCGACGCCCTGCGCGAGATGACGACCGAATTGCAAGAAGAGGGTCACCGCGTGGTCGTCTTCACTTTCTCCAAGCGCATGGCCAACCTCATCGCCGAGCGTATGCAAGAGGACGGCGTGCGCCACGTCTTGTTCACCGGCGACACCTCCAAGGCCGCCCGCGACGCCGCCGTCGCCGCCTTCACCGCCGCACCCACCGACGACAATCCCGGACCCACCGTCTTTATCGCCACCGACGCCGGTGGTGAGGGCCTCAACCTCGGTCGCCACTGCTCGCTGCTGATCAACATGGACATCCCCTGGACGCCCGGCGTACTCGCTCAGCGCTCCGCGCGCATTCACCGCATTGACGGCACCCACGACAAGTACCTCGTCATCAACTTCACGCTGAAGGGCACCATCGAAGAGGGCATCTTGCGCATGGTCGAGCGCAAGGCCGACCTCCAAGACGCCATCTTCGGCGAGGGTGGTGGACGTAGTCGCACTACCGGGCGCTCCTCGCGCGCCTTCTTCGAAGACGCCATGCGCGAATGGGAAGAGGCCAACCCGGCCGATGAGAAGATCAAACTACCCAAGGCAAAGAAGCAAAGCCCCGAGCCCTCCGGCACCAACCCCGTCGTCCAGGCCGTTGTCGCCAGTCGTGTCGAGACCTCGTCGCCGACCACCGTTGCTTCGACCACCGAGTTGCCCGCCGCACCCTTTGGTCGCTCAAAAAAGACCCGTCTCGCCGTCCAAGACACCCTCGGCCTCGGCCCGGCCATAGAAACCCCTACCACCTCTGAAGCCGCCGAAGAGATCTTGTCGCCATCATCCACGTCCGAAAACAACCCCACCGCGAACTCAGAAGGCAGCAGTTCTGCCGGCCACGGCACTATCGACTACGACGAACTCGAACGCGACGCGTCCGTCATCGACGCCATCGACTAACTGGCTACGGCCGCCAAAGGCCTACCCAAAAGAACGTCCCGATACTAACCTCGTGCCCGACTCCGGCTTTGTTGAAATCCGCTTCATCTCCCTCTTGCACGTTCGCGTGCTTAGCCCCCTCGACCCGGACTCTCGTCACCAAGAGCACCTGGCCAAGTACCTAAACGCCGGCCACGTCATCAACCTCACCAAGATCCAGATTCCTAACCAGTTCGACGCCACACTGCCGAGCATTCCCTACGGCTACCTAACTGACGGGTCGTGGGTCTGGTCCACCGAGCTCGCCGCCTACTCGGCCCTCGCCCCGCTCTCACTACCACCCGAATTTGTCGAACACGTTCTTCTGCAAAACGCCACCATGCCCGGCATCGACCCCGCCCGGCTCGAGTTTCTACGCCGCGTGCACCGCGGCGAACCCGTCTAACCGCGTCCCGAGTGCGCGCCGGCGCCCCCTCGACACCCTTATACCCATGCCCACTCCGCTCGCTCTGACCGATCTCGTTGATCACGCAGCTCTGGCGCGCGCCAAGCAGGCACTGGAGCTAAGCCCCACCGTCGTACTACTCGAAGCGGGCAACTTCGTCGCCTCACTCGCCGCTTCGTGGATCGTCGCCGAATTGCTCCCCACCGCCCAGTCCCGGCTGTCCGACGCGCGCATTGTCGCCCCCGACAAGACCAACTGGACCGTTGACGAGATCACCGAGCAGATCATCGCTCCGGCCAATCTCACCCCTCGCTTGCGCAACGTCATCGTCGTTGAAGACGCCGACAAGATGACCGCGGCTGCGGCCGATCACCTCCTCAAGGTCATCGAAGAGCCGCCCTCACCCACCACCTTTGTGCTGTGCACCCCGAGTGCGGACCTGTTGTCTGTCACCATCCGCTCGCGCAGCTCCGCCAAGATCAACTTTCCTCTGAACCTCACCGCCCTTGGCAACCGTCTCGAAGAAACGGGTCTGCCCGGCGACGTGGTGAAAGAAGCCATTGACCACTTAGGAGAGAACGCCGCTCTCCTCGACGGTCTCGCCGGCACACCGCCACTAGCCCGAGAGTTCCTCGCGCTCGTGACCACCCTGCCCGACTCTCCGCGTCCCGTCGCGACTGCCCTTGAGGCTGTCGCCACTTTAGAAGCCGTCGCCAAGGTCGCCACGTTGCCCGACGGCGAAGACAACGATGCCGCCCGCCGTCGACGCACCCGTCGCCTGGCGAGTGACCTTCTTGCCGCTCGAGCTACCCTGCTCGCATCATCAGCTGCCTTAGGCGCCGACCCTGACGACGTGGCCTCCCAGCTACGCTCGCTCGCTCTCGCCGGTGACGTCCTTGAGCGCAACGGCTCCGTCGAGCTCGCCCTCGCTGTAGCGCACCTTCGCGCCTAAGCGCCCGCGGGTCTTAGATCACACTTCGACGCTGCGTACTCTTCTCACTGCTGGCTGCTGCTGCAAGCAGCTCTTGAAGGTTATCGCTGTTGTCATACTCGTGCTGGGCATCTTCGTTGGGCGAAGACACTGCAGCCGGGGTAGGGGAGTCGTGGGTGTCGCTCATGACTAAATACGTCCCGCCATTGTCTCCGTCTGCCCGCTACGGGCGAAGGGTGATGCCACGCTCTTCAACGCGACGCATCACGAGCTCTTCGACCTCGTTCCAATTCCGGGCCCGAAGACCCGGAATGTCGCGGTTGTAGAGACGATCGAAACAGATCACGTCGGCGTGACTCTTGCGCAGCGCCGCAATGTTGTGGGGAGCGTCGTCGACGTACAAGTCAGCGCCTACGTCAGTCTTGTCGCCCATGAAGCACAGGTCCCGGTACGGGATGAGTGGCCGGCCGTCTTCGCGCGGCTGTTGCAACCAACCCACCGTCTGGGCCACGACGTTCTGGTGGTCCCAGTTCACGTACAACCGGTGCGTGACGATGCGAATGTGCACGCCGGCGTCACTGAGGCGCCACAGCGCATCCGACGCTCCCTCGACCGGCTGCATGGCGGCGAACATCTCGTACTCGGCAATACCACGCCGGTGCATCTCCAAGTAGTGGTCCTCGTCACGAAGCGGCCACCCCGAGTCGTCAAAGCCCCAGTGGGTCTGTGCCGGAATCTCTGCCGGGTCTACCCCCAGCGAGTCGGACACCACCTGGCGGAAGATGCTCTCGTAGTCACCCACCACGCCATCAATATCCACACCCAATACGAAACTGTGGTGATCAGTCGAACTCATTGCTGTATTCTCATCTTTCTCGGCCACTTTGGCCCCACTCTCATAGTGTCCAGTCCCACTTTTCCAGCACTCAACTCTCCACATTGCCCCACTGCGTTTCCACTGCGCTCCTCAACGCCAGCCGCCCTCGTACTCCCAAATCACCCGGACCGATACTGCACAGTATGAAGCTCACCCCTGCCACTAACGCCAGTGTTGAGCACTTAAGACTGCTCGCGGTTTCGCGCGGCATCGTGCTTCGCCCGCTTCGACTGCGCCCCGCCCGGGCGACCCACTTCGCGGCCACGCTGTGGATGGCGGCTCTGAACACCGATTCGCTCGAGTACGCCTCGCGCTTTGGTCGCCAGGCCGACGCCGTCGCCACCACTATTCTCACTCTCGCCGCCGGCCACAACGTAAAGCCCGTCGAGGTACAAAAGGCCCTGCCGACCTGGACGACCGATCGTGCGGCGCTGCGGCGTTGTGAGAAGGCTCTCGCCGACCTGCTTGGTCCACCGGGGCGCTACAAAGACTTGCCCGAGATCCTCGACCAGGTCATCGCACTCTTCCAGCCGGCCGGGTCCGAGCCTCGCATGCTGGCCGTCTTGGACGTCACCGAAGCGCTGCGCGACTCTCTTGGCGACTAAGCCTCGGCTCGCAATCCCTGCGAACGAGAACTACTGATCGCTCTGCGCGTCGCCGGCCGCCGCGTCATCCTTGGCGAGTTCTTCACCCTCGAGCTGGCGAGCGAGGACGTCGGCGATCTCCTCGCCGTCGCGAGCGACAAAGCCCACGAACTCGTCGACGTTGTCGACCTCGGTGAAGGTGGTGAGTGATGAAAAGGCGTCGGGGGAGTTGGTCATGATCTCAGTATGTCCGTCGCTTGTCATGGTGCATACGGTCCCGACCTCGTCTTCGCGGTCAATCTAAATGCCCCGGCGAACCCGTAACCTCACCGGTCCAGTAACCAAAAAAAATGGACCCAGGGGAAACCTGGGTCCATTTTCGAGGTCACTCGGCAAGATCAAGCCACGCGGGCCAAAACCTTGATGCCGAGGAGTTCAAGTGCCTGAGCTTCGCTCAGGGCTTGCACTTTCATAGCACCTGCCCAGTAGCGAGCACCACCGTCGTTAGAAACGAGGTAGGTCTTGCTTGCTGAGGCGTGCTTGTTGGCGCGAGTCGCGCCGTACATCATCATGATGTCTTCCGGGTCACCGTCACAAAGACCGCCGAACGCTGCCTTTTGGGCGGCGTGGAGGTCTTCTTGCGTGCTGTCGTAGCGGCCGAAGCCGTTAGCGATCGCACTCTTGACCAACATGACGAGCAACTTCGTAGAAGCCGCCTGGGTCATGATGCCCTTCTTGTTGACCGTGAAGGCCACCGTGTCGAGAACGTGCTTTGAGAACACGAGCTGCACGGCTTCACCATCAATCGTTTGGCCCTTGTGCAGAGCCTCCATCATCTTTCCGACGTTCGAGGACTGTGAGGCCCCCACGCCGAAATCAGCGATGGCTTCGAGCCATGAAACAAGGCCCGTGCAATCCAGAAATAACTGTTGCATGTTTTCTCTCCTGATTCGTTAGTGGGTACAGCCATCGGTTCCTCCGATGCCCCCTACCGTCACCGCGCGAGCCCTTCGGGCAACACGACCTATGAATCAACGCTTCTTTCCACCAGTCCCTACCGCTACACCAAAACCGGCCCTCCCGCGCATCTTTGATTGCCGCACGGGGCCCGGCGCGCACGGTACGACGCATGAAACTATTCAACAAAGCAAACAAGTCAAAGCAGGGTCCCGACCTTGCCAGTCAACTAGACAGCGAACTGTCGGGCACACTCGAGCGAGCCGTACTCGAGCGAGCCGTACTCGAGTCGCGCATCGAAGCCATGGCGAAGTACCAAGAGATGCTCGGTAACGTCACCTCGCGTCAGGTCCTTACCGGATCTTTCGACGAGACGCACGGCACGCTGACCATCTCCACCCCGGGCTTCGAGATCCGTCTCGCGACCCCCGACCTCACCCAAGCCGCACAGGTGGCCGCCCAGATCCGTCTGGAAAGGACCTACCTGACCTTGCGTCTGGCGAGCACGCACGCCGTGGCCGTCTTCACCTCCCCGCAGTGGGAGTACTGGCTGCGCTTCGACTCGCTTCAAGCGACCGAGGTCTACGTCGACTAACCCAACCAAGAAAATCCCCCGACCGCGAAAGCGGTCGGGGGATTTTTCTTTGGCTCGAAAGAAGTTCCAATAACTTTTGATTGCTCCGCCCGCGCACTGCTCACAGTGCGCGGTCATGCCTACCAAGAAGTCAACTGCCCTCGTCGCCCTTCTCCTGCTCGCCGCCACGCTCGCGATGCCCCGAGCCAACGCCACCACCGTGCCCGCCTGGCGACCTGCTCCGTCGCTACCGCAAGTAACTCCCGTGTGGTCGGGCTACGTCGCGCGCGGCATTGCCTTCAGATCCGTCTCGGCTACCTGGGCCGTTCCCCAGATCACCTGCCCCGACTCTTTCGCCGCTTTTGGTGCAGCCTGGGTGGGACTTGGTGGTTGGCACCGAAACCTGCTCGCCCAAGCCGGTGTCGATGGTGACTGCGCCGGTGGGGCCAAGTTCTACTGGATCTGGTACGAGGTCTATGGCGATCCACACTTTGGCGCCCCGTCTGCTCCCGGCTACCCCGTGGTCTTAGGCCCCAACTACCCACTTGCTCCCCACGACCTCGTGCACGTGCAAGTGAGCTACCACGTAGGCCTCGTCACCTTCTATCTGCAAAACCTCTCACGGCACTGGAGCTTTGTCACTCACCACCGCGTCTACATCCCGCTCGACACTCTTGACACCGCCGAATGGATCTTGGAGGCCGAGCCATCGTGCGACCAGTACTACCTGCACGCCTCTTGCCTGGGCCATCTACCACGCCTCGCATCTCTCACCTTCTTTTCCGCCTTCGCCACCGACCAACACGGTCGCGCCACCCCACTGGCCTTTTCCCGCTACGCGGTCACCCTTCGCCTACCCCATTCGATCGCCCGTCCCGGACCCTTGCTCGCTCCAGGCGGTTCGACCTTCACCATCTACTCTTCCACCACGCCTCGCCGCAGCTACGCCATGCCTTGACACCGCCCACCACGAAACCACCTCCGCCAACTACACCCCCAAAGCAAAACGACCCCACCAATTTTTTGGTGGGGTCGTTTCGAGTTGGTTGAAGACTTAGCTCCAGGTGATGTCGACGTTGTGCAAAATGGCCCATTCAGCCATCTCGCCCAGCTGCGCCAGACGAGTTTCTACGTAGTTAGCCTCTCGGCCAACGACGATCAACGTCGCACCGCGCTCGCCAACGCTCACTGAACCGGGCTTGGCCTGGTTCTGATCGTTGAGACCACGGGCCACCAAGACACGCTCACGCATCTCTTGACCGCTCATCGAGCCTGACCAGTCCATGCCCAGCACACGCAAAATGTCCTGAGCGTTTGAAAGTGACATCTGTACGACAGGAACGTCTTCGTACTCGATGCCCCACGCTTCGTACGTCTCGCGCCACTGCATGCAGCGGCCCGGATCGTAGGTGCGGTGCTCGTTGACCGGGCGGCCAAAGCGCTCGCACGCTGCCGCGTAGCCTTCGGCCATCGCAAGAGCGTTAAAAGCAATCGCCGCTTCGCAACCGCCCGTGGCCGGGTGACCAGTCATGGTCTTGGTTGCGTACACCGTGTCGTCAAACGCGCACTGCTGATAAAAACCGATAACTCCGGCCTTTGGTTGAATCCATACGCCCATGCGTATCTCCTTTGTTTAGTGCAGCCCTTTGGCCACTGCACCTCACTCTTCGCGCCGCCAAACCCCGCACAACGAAGTTCCCCGCGGGGGTTTGGAAAAAGAACCCTTGCGCTCGCCAACCCCGCCCGCACTGTTCTTGTCGCTACGGTTTGACTCTTGGAATCTTGGAAATCCCAAGACCCAAGGATGAGAGGTGCTTTGCTCGATCGGCAAAGTACTTGAGTTGTTTACCAACCCACCCAAGCTACGAAGTTGCACGCGAGTGCGGCGATGTATCGATCGAGACTCACCCGGACTTGCTGCCGGTACCTGTTCCTTAACCTATCCATGACATGGGCTCTGCTCTACGCACCCCTCCAGGTACCACCCTCTTGCTTGTTCTGATGAGCAGTAGACCCCCAGCTTCGCGCTGGGGGTCTACTTCGTTACCGCCAACGTTGTAGACACCAGCAACGCCGCGCGGCGCTTTTCGAGTGCTGCACCCGGCCACCCGATACAAACGTCGACCCCTTCGACCCCGCAACAAATCTTCCCGCCCGCCCCTTGCCGCCCTCTCGTAGCGCTCGAACAGTAAAAATCCTTCGCCCCTGCGAGCACTCTCGCACCAAGTCCCAACAGTCATTCAACTTGCTCGAACCACAGGAGATCTTTCATGGCCCGTTGCACTAAGTCCCTCACCGCCAAGAACGCCATCACTAACGAGGCTCTAAAGATCTCCTACGCCACGCACCAGGTCTACGCTCTGAGTCCCGACGGACTCGTCCGTGTTCGCCACCGCTCGCAGCTGCCCCTGGACCCGAGTGGCCGGGGCCTGCCCGTAGTGGCTCTGCCTAAGTCCCTCGTCGTTTCTAAAGAGACTGCCGCCCACGTCGCCGACCTGCTAGACCGCGCCTCTTTTCGCCGCGCCAAGGAACTGCTGGGCGAAGGCGCCCTCGTCGTGCTCACTGACCAAGCTCCCCACACCGCTACCACCCCCGAGGGATTCTTGACCACCACCTCTCGCCGCGCCCGCCTGGGCGAAGGCGGTGCAGGCTCGGCTCGCGATTCGCGTAGCCAGCTCGCGGCTCTGTTACTGAACGACCGTGTCTCGGACTCCTTTTACGAAACCTTCGCCGAGCGCCAAGACCGCCGTGCCGCTTTGTTGAAAGATCTCATCGCCACCGACCCCGACTGGCTTGTCTCCTTCACCGACAAGCTGCGCAACGTGCACAAGAACCGCACCGCGTCCATCACCCTGGCCGTGGATTTGGCCGCTCTGTCCTACCCCGCGTCTCGCGCCATTCTCGCGGCCGCCTTGTCGCGCCCCGACGAGCCCGGTCTCGCTCTCGGCCACTTCTTCGACGCCTACCCCGGACGCACCATCCCGAGCGCTCTTCGCACCGCTCTCGCCGACGCCGCTACCCGGCTCTATGACGAAAAAACCGTTCTCGACTTCGACGTCGCACGTACCCGTGACCTCGCCGGCGCCAAGCTCTCGCGCCAGCCCGTGCGCTTCGCTGACGTCATCTCGCTTGCTCACCCGCGCCCCAAAGACGCCGCCCAGTCCGCGCTGTTTGCTCACTTAGTCCGCGGCACCGATCCCGACGCTTCCCTCTTGCCCACGCTCGCCACGGTCGCACGTCTCCACAAGCTCAGTCCTGGCGCCCGCCGAGCCCTCATCGACCAAGCCGCCCTTTCCGCTCGCCAAGTCCTCGCCAGTGGCTACCGAGAGGGTGCCCAGGTCAACTCCGACCTCGCTGCTTTGTCCCTGCGCGACCTGCTCGCCTGGCGCCCGGCTACTCCTGAAGCCTCTGCCGCCCACCAAGTCCTCAAACTGCGCGAAGAAGAGCTTGCCGCTCGCTACGCCGCTCTTTCGGGTCGTGACCCCGAGACCACCTCTCTGCCGAGCGCCAAGACGATCGCCTCTCGCCTCCGCGCCCTGCGTGCTCACACGCACCAGCCCTACGACGACTTGGCCAGGCCCAACCGCGCCGCTCGCCAAGAAAAGATTGACGCTCTTGAAGAGATCTTGCGCGGCCGCCAAGAACTCGACCGCGATGCTCTGCGGGTAAAGACTGAGCTGAACGCCCCCTCGGCCGACCTGCTCGCCGTTGCTTTGCCCACCATGAGCTACAAGACGACGCTCACCACCGCAGCCACCCTCTTTGCCGCGAACGACCGGCTGATCGACGCCTTCACGCTCGCTCGTCTGGCCGACCCCGCTGCCGCTCGCCACTCGAATGTCTCACTCGCGGACTACATGACTGCCGCTCGCGCCATCGCACCTAAAGAAGACGGGTACCCCGACGATGACGACGACTACGAGTCGCCAAGCATTGTTCCTTCGCGCTTCGACGACGCCACTGTCAACAAGGTGGTCAACGCCCTCGACCAAGCAAGCACCAAACTTGCCGCCGACACTCTCGGTGATCTGGGCGACAAGAAGATCCTGGTGCTAGTCGACGCCTCGGGCTCGATGCATTCACCCGTCTCACTACGCCGCGGCGACGAGCGCGCGGGCGCCTACGCCGGTCTCCAGCGCGACGAGTTGGCCGCCACCTTCGCGGGCTTCATCGCCTCGCAGGGCTCCAATGTTTCGGTCGTTTCGTACGACACCGTGGGCCGCCGTGTGGATTTAGAAGACTCCACCGGTCCCATCAGCGCCGGCCTCGCCACCATTGCCGCGGCTACCGGTGGCGGCACCGACACCTGGGGCGTGCTCTCGGACTGGTACAACGACCACGAGATCGTGGTCATCTTGACCGACGAACAGACCTCGTGGAGCCCCTTCGAACCACGAAACTCCAACGACTACTTTCGCGCCCTACGCCGCGGCCGTGAGAACTGGCACCTGCCTGCCTCCACCAAGGTCGTCACCTGTAACCTGGCTGGCGACGTCGGAGCCCAGGCCCCTTCGCACCCCGGCCACTTAAGCATCGCTGGCGCCTCACCCGCGGTCTTAGAGGCCATCGCCGCGGCCGCTCGCGGCGAGTCGTGGGCCGCCGGCGTCTAACCCTGGCCCGCCAAACACCTCCGCGCACCATTTGCCTCATGGGATACCCCACCAGACTGCTCAACGATCAAGAGGTCATCCACGTCGACGCCCACCCGCACTGGTCGACGCTGGCCTCTCCCGCCTTCTCACTGGTGGTACTTACGGCCTTTACGATCTACACGGCCGTCACTGGTGAGATTCACCGCGCCGTCGTGCACATTCCGCTTTACGGGTTGTGGATCGCCATCGCGCTGTTCGTACTCATCCGCGTAGCGCGCTACCTAACGACTGAGTTCGTCGTCACCAGCTCTCGCATCATCGACCGCCACGGCGTGCTCTCAAAGTCCAGCTCCGAGATTCCCCTCGAACGCGTCACCAACACCAAACTCTCGCGCAACCTCCTCGAGCGCATCGTCGGCGACGGTGACTTAGTCGTCGAGTCCGCCGGTCGCGACGGCCAGACCGTCTTTCACGACGTCGCCGACCCCGAGGGCGTCCAACGCCTGATCTTGGGCCTCCTCGACGCCCGAGAGGCCCCGGCCGCTACTTCTTCGATCCCCGCTCACCCCTCGCTCGCCGAACAGCTCGAGCGCCTGGCGGCTCTCCACGCCGCCGGCTCACTCACTGACGCCGAGTTCGTCGCAGCCAAAGCCGCTCTGGTCCAACCGCGCGACTAACTCGCGCAACTCATCGACGACTACATCGCGAAAAGCCCAACAGTGGTTACTCGGCTGTTCGCCGGCTCACACCCGCCTCGCGAAGTACCCGGGCCGGAACCCCGAGCTCCCGCCAGCTCTCGTAGCCAATACCGCGCCGCTTCGAATAACTGCCCGCCACTTTCACGAACTTCGCCTCCAAGCTGTCGGCGTCACCGTGACCCTCGAGGATCTTTCGCTTGTGCGCCAGCTGGCTGCGCCGCTCAATCAACTCCAGCCGACGCAGCACTCCCGCGCCCGGCATCTCGCCGTCGATGCGTTCGATCTGCCGCGAGATTCGTGCGAGCTGTACCTTAGAACTGCCCGTCCCGGCTTCTAAGGCCTCCAGGTAGTTCTTCACCACGTGACTCTCTTGACGTCGCGTGGCCATCTCTTGGCGCTGTTTGGCCGGCATGGGACCCCTTTGGCGACCCTTGGGTGACTTCTTCTCCATTGGCTTCGCTACCATCACCCCCTCTTCTCTGTGCTCTTGCTACGCGCTTCCCTCTGTGTTCAGTTCTAGCCGCCCTCGACCCCGCGGTTTCGCATTTCACCGTGGCTCCTTGACGCACCTACACCCCGCTGAACAGTCATCGGCCTAAGCCCGAAGAGGGACTTTGGGGATATAGCTCAGTTGGTAGAGCACTTGCATGGCATGCAAGGGGTCCGGAGTTCGAGTCTCCGTATCTCCACGGATTTTTGCACCACGTTGCAAGTAATTGCACTGGCTACGGGCCGACTTTAGCACCGGAATCACGCAGTCTTTGCGAACTCAACCAACGCCTTTGCCGCCCGACCGGCTTGTCGTTTAGCAGCAAGGCTCGAAATCAGCGCGGAGTACCCAGACCTGGTCTTCTGGTTGAGCAACGTGTTCAGATGCCCAGCCATTGACTTATCGACTTGCTCGAGTAGCGCGACAGCTTCACGGTGGTCGTCATCCTGCGCGTGTACTCCCAGCCGCGCACAGCAGATCACGTCAGCTGCCGCGATGCCAGCAAGCACGCAGTTCGTGATGTAGGCGTCGATCCTGTGCGTTTCACTTTCCGCCAAGGTCTCGATCAACTCAGCCGCTTCGTAGAACTGAACAGCCTTGGCCAGACGCCCCTGGCGGGCCCGTTGATCGCACTTCATTGTCCGCCCTGGCGTCACGTTTTCACCAGCTTCTTCTTCGTTTTCCAAGACGATGAATCGCCCCACAGCACAATGCCCTCTTGGAGAGCCCGCACAATCACGGGGTCGCGTTTGACCGATCCTCGCAGTTCTTCTTCGCCGTACTCGAGTACGTCAGCCCCGTTGCCCGTCCACGCCTTGATCTTGCGGCTAAGCACGTACAGCTGCGACGACCAGTACTCGTTGTCGCTTACGACATGGGCCGGTCTTATGACCAAGATGTCGATGTCACTCTCAGTCGACATCTCACCCCGAGCCGCCGATCCAAAGAGTGAGGAGTACAGTGGCGCCACCTGCCAGGTCTTCAGCTCGACGACCAACCGCTCGATGAATCTCTCTCGAAGCCTCGCCAGCTCACCAATGGACGAAGCCGCCAGGTGCTCGCGGTTCAGTTGGTACAAGTACGCCTTACCCGCGCCACGACGAAGGACTATTCCCTGAACTGAGAGTCTTTCGAGACTGTTGCGCACCCCGGCCAGGGAGTGCTCGCCTACGAGCTCGTGCACCTGTGACGCGGTGAACTCAGCGTCGGCCAGCGCCAGGACTCGCAACACGTCACCGTCCACGCTGGTGGTCACAACTCCCAGTGGGTGGCTTAGGTCCATGTTGAGAATTCTACACGACCGCGTAGATTTGTCAACGACTGCGTAGAAAAGTAGTTGCGACCCCCGCCCACGACCCCGCGTCGCGCCAGTTTCGCAGTAGCCAACGTCGTCGGTGCCTCCGCCCTCGGCTACACCGTCGCTTCTGCACTGAGCACTTCGCCATCACCGCTGAGTGCGGCCCCGCACACACGACCTCCGTCGCCGACGCCCCCGCAAATTCACCGGCCACGAATGCGCCTTCTCGGCCGGTTCCGAGCACCACGGCGACATCCCCGTCCACCCCGACTCGTGCCGCGGTCCCTCGCACTGAACCACCCACCACCACGAGCACTGCCGCGCCAACGGCCCCACCGAGCACCTCAACGACGATCTACCAAGATGATCACGGCGGGGACGGAACCAGCTCTTTTGGCGACAACTAGTCGGATCGTTCCCTACAATAAAAAATCCCCCGGTCGCCAGAAGCGACCGGGGGATTTTTTATGGCGTCTAGCAAACGCCCTTGAAGGTGTAAGGCATTCCTGGAGTAGCCGGGAAGCTCACGCAGTAGTTGTACGTCTTGTTTTTGATCGAGACGCTGTACTTCACCACACCTCCACTGCCCGCCGTCATCGAAGCCGGGATCGACGTGGCCGAAGCGCCACCGTCATTGTACGCCGCGTAAATGTTGGCAGTGGCAACACCCACGCCTGAACCCTGAGCGGCAGCGAAAGCTTCGTTAGCAGCGTTCTTGACGCTGCTCGCAGCCTCTCCCCACGGCTGACACGTGACCTGGGCCGCCACGAGGGCACCCTTGGTCCCCTTCAAAGCAATGACCGCGTGCACGAGGTTGGCCATGTCCGGGTACTTAGTCCCAACCTTCAACGCCTGAGCCGCACTACCAGCGTTATCGAGAGCTGCCCAACCGGCGTTGTCGCCAATCGACCCCTCGATGCCGGTGTACACCGCGTGCAACTTGTCGTAGCTCGCCTGGTTCGGGGCCACCTCGGCCAGCGACTGGTACCACTTAGCCATTTCCGTACGTCCATTCGAGTCACTCGGTGAAACCGACGGCGGGCCGTCGACCACGCTGCGCGTACAAAACGCCGCAATGTTGGGCGTGAAGTTGGGGCCCGACTTCTTCGTCAAAGCAATCGTCACCGAGCCACCGACAACGAGTACCGCCACCAAAGCGAACACGAGCCAGCTCTGCGTCGAGCGCTTCTTCGCCGTCTCGTCGGGGACCTCAGTAGCTGGGGGAGTGGGGTTGAGTTCTTCTGCCATTGCTTGACCTTTTTTAGTAGTGCTGGTACCTGTCCGCTCGGTGGGCGACATCGCACGAAACCGACCTTGCCCCGCTTGCCAGAGCCCCGACGGTTACGGGTACGACTAAAGGAGTCCTATGAAGTTTCGTCACCTCGCCCCCGTAGCCCTGGCCCTCGCCAGCCTCACCGCACTCGCCACCCCGGCCTTCGCCGACACGCAGACCGCTGCCGCGCAAGCGCACACCATCGCCTACGTCGCCTACTCACAGCACCAGATCGTCACCAACAAGATCATCACCGAGAATACCGACGGCATCATGCAAGTACCCGTCTACCTCATGGGCACCATTCCTGGCCACCCCCGCGAAGTCGCGCTGCAGATGGCCTGGTACGTCGACCTCGCCTGCATCACTTTTCCGGCCAAGATCGGCGCAGCCCCCATCGTCATCACTTGCCCCGCCTCCATAAAGCTTCCCGCCTCCATGGCTACGGTGGTCGCTGACCACGTTCTCGCCACCGCGAACGCCGCCCTCAACGGCAAGTCGCCCGTCACCCTCGCGAGCATCCGAGCGCAGATTCCCCGCTACACCTATGCGAGCATTCACATGAGCGCCGTCGCCGGCAAGCACGCTCGCGACGTCCTCTTCACGCTCTCGTCCGACAGCATCCGTAGCGCCCACGTCTGCATCAACATTCCGACCGACTACCAAACCGCCTCCTCGGTGAACCTAGTGGGTCCCAACGGCTCGGGTAGTTGCTAAGAATCACCTCGGCAAAGGCCCAACTGGCACTTCAAGCAAAAAATTCAGTCTTTTCTCGACCTATACATAGTCACAACTCTACCTAACTGGCACTTGAAAAAGGCTCTGTCGCCCTGGCAGTAGCTCGCATGAAAATTCCTGCCTTTTCTCCCAAGTCGCCTCGCCGCCGCGGCTTTACCCTGCTAGAGCTCGTCATTGCCGTGGTGATCCTGGCCATCATCTCGGCCGTGGCCCTGCCGATTTACAACACTCTGCAGACCAACTCCCAGCTTTCTGCTGAGGCCTCTCAGCTCGCAAACATCAACAAAGAGGCTCTCGCCATTGCTACCGCTAACGGCCGCAGTGTCCCCACCGCAGCCGACATCACCGCAGCACTGAACGACATCCCGAGCTTCGGTGCTGCTGCTGGTCTCGCCGCTACTTCGTCGGTCACCGTCTCTACTTCGACCTCGGGAACCGTGATTCCCTCTTCCTCCTCAACCGTTCTCTCCGCTGATGTGTCAACAGGATCGGTTGGCCTGGCTCTCAACAGCCCCGCTGGTGGCTGTGTGATGAGCTTGCTCGTTGGCACCAAGGTCTCGAGCTGGTTCTACAAGGGCGCTCTTGGCTACAACTGCAACGGCACCCAGGCTCTCCAGGGCGCCTCGCAGCCCACGCTCACCTACTCAGCCGGTCCTGCGCCTCTCGCGCCAACTGGACTTACCGCTGGCGCTGGCAGCACCCTGCTCAGTTGGACCGCCTCAGGTACGAATGGCGGCTCGGCCATCTCGAGCTACACCGTGACCTACACCGACAACACCCTGGGCAAGACGGCCACGTCGACCTGCGCCACCGGACTCTACGGACTGAGCCCCACCTCATCCACCGCCGACATCTACGCTCCGTTCGGATTGATTCCTATCTTGGCCACTGCGGGCAGCCTCCCCACGTCGCCCTGTGTTGTGTCGAATCCTGCCGCCTCGGGCACGATCAGCTTCACGCTCTACCCGGCCTATTTCTCGGGCTGGCACAGCGGAGGGATTACTGGGTGGGCCGACTGCTTTACCTTCTTCAGCGGCAACTACAACGCCTTCTTCAACGACTCTGTCACCTTCACCGTGACAGCCACCAACGCTGCTGGCGCGTCGACGACCTCGGCGCCACTCACCACCACGATTGCCAACCAGTTCTCACTCGACGCCGCCGACGCCAGCGGTTGCAGTTGATCCTCGACTGACAAGCACGTCGCCCAACCAACAACAAAGCCCCCGGTTTGTGAAACCGGGGGCTTTGTTGTTGTGGATAGCTATCCCAGTACCGAGCTCGCAAATCGCGACATTACTGCGAGCACACCACCGGCCTCGTAGCCCTGGATGTCTCCATAACCCGTGTAGCTGGGTTGGTACGTCGCCGGCACCGCCATACGAGAACTCGGCGTGAACGTAACGTCAGTCGTCAAGTTCGCTGTTCCGACTGCGTGGTACGAAACCACTCCCGCACTCTTTGAGAGTGTGGCTGGCATGAAGTCTTGAAGAACCATGGCCGGGTTGGCAACACCGCCCTTTACGAAGTTCGAGTACTCCTGGCTCTTTAGGTAGTTGGAGACATTGTTCGTGGCCTCGAGTGCCGTGACCACCGACACGTCATAACCGTGCGTCGCCACCGCCAGAGCGTTCATGGAGTCATACGTCAACTCGCCCGACGAGTTCATCTTGGTGTACATCGCCATCTGGTCAAATCCACACAGCGTCTGGTCCCACGCGCTGTTTCCGCCAACTACTCCCCACGGTGCCAGTTCCGTAGCCGGAGTGTGCAGTGGTGAGATCGGGTACCACACGCCAATCACCGACGCGGGTGACGTGGCCGTTCCCGTCTTGTAGCGCTTCAAAGAACCACTCGCGCTGTTGAGTCGAACAAAGGCGTCCTGGCCCGCGGCCTTGCGCACCGTCCACGACGCGCTACCGGGGTTGTTGCTCGGAGCGACTTCGGTGACGGTGGTCTCTTGCGAACAGGCCGTGAAGTCAGAGCCGGCAAAGTTGACGTATCCGGTTTCGGTCGTCACCATGCCCACGCCCGTGGCAATGCGCAGATCCACGTGCTGGGGACCCTGGGGGAGCAGTGCGGCAACGGCCGGTGAGGCCGCGGGCAAAGCTTGGATGCTCGGTGAGAAGCTCTGGGCGTTAAACCAGGTCGTCATCCCAACGAAGAGAAGAACCAATACGGCGAGACCGCTGGCGATTTTTTTGTACATGTGCATGGGTAAAACCTTTCAAACTAGGCACAACCCATCGTGTCCACACGCACCGCCCGTGCACTCTCCGCCACCGCCAAAAAGCCCTAAAAGTTCACCCCGCACGGCCCTAAAAGCAAGAACCAGAAGCAAGAATCAGTATCCCTTCCGGACCCGCACTCTCCTGCCCGGTCGTCGATATTCGCAGCACACCGCGGGCCCTACGACCGCAGCTACATAACTGGCGCGGTGACGTCTACGCTGAAACTCGACCCGTCCGCTGACAGATCACTCGGCGTCGCGTCCGGACTGCCCCCGTTGGCGTACATCTGAAGAGCCTCCGGCCCAAAGCTGCCGATCGTGCCTCTGCTCGTCGCCGTCGACACGGCCGCGTTCGTGAACACGACGGGTGTCGAACTCGCGAGGTTCCCGGGCACGCACCCATTCACTCCACAGTTCGTTCGCCGCTCGACGACCCACTCAGCGCTCAGTCGCGCTGGCGCTGGCGAGGGCTCGGCCAAGGACTGCGTGAACGCCCAACCCCGGGTCTGATCATTGAGCGTGAGTGTCCACGTACCGCTCACGAAACTCACCGATCCCGTGACTGTATCTCCCGCACTTACCGGGTACAAAGCGGTTCCGAGTTGCACTGCGAAGCCGCCCCCCGCCGCCGCAGTGGTGTCGCCGTACATCTCCCACCACGCGTCATAACTAACCGTCCCACCTGAGCACACCGCCTCGGTACCGATCTGCTCGACGCTCTGGCTACCCGCGCCGTCGATACCCACCCATTGTGAGTTGTACGAAGAAGAAGAGCCGCACGTCACCGCCGGTACCACCCACGTCCCACTCACGGACGTAAATACCGCGCCCTGGTCGACGTATCCCGCCCAGGTCTGGTTGCTCACGGTGTTCATGCCCGACACGATCAGCGTCGCCGCATTCGACGTCGCCGATCCCACGGCGTTGGTGGCAACTATGCGGTACTGATACCCCGACATCGAAAGATTCGCCGTCAGCCCCAGACTGGGCGACGTCGCGCCATTCACGTTCGTCCACGTCATCCCGCCATTCACCGACACCTGCCAGGCGTAACTGGGTGCCGGGAACCCGGTGGCCGTCCCCGACAGATAAGTCAGGTACCCGTCACCGGTCGTGGTCGAAACCGGCTGAGAACTAAACGTCGGCGCCGCTAGCGCCTGCGCGTACACCGTCAAGGTAACTGCTGCGCTCTCGGCCTGTCCCGCAGAGTTGCTAAAGACCGCTTGGTACTCAGTCCCACTCATCGAGACCGTGACCACGCCGAGCGTCAACGTCGGCGACGTTGCGCCCGTAAGAACCGACCAGGTGGTTCCATTCTGAGACGACATCCACTGAATGGACGGCGACGGGTTGCCCGACGCCTGCGCGAGCAGACTGACACCTTGCCCCGCCACGGCCACGACACTGCGCGGCTGGCTCGTCACCACCGGTGGCGCCGTCGCCACGCCCGTCACCGAAAGGATCGACACGTCCGTCGCAGCACTGCCCTGTGAGTTCGAAAAGACCGCCTTGAACTGTTCACCGCTCATTGCTGTTGCCACACTCGTAATCGTGTAACTGCTCTTGCCCGCCGATCCGCGTATCGCCGACCAACTCGCCCCGCCGTTTACTGACGTGTACCACGTAGCCATTGGTACCGGCACCCCCGAGGCCGCCGCGCTGAACGTCACGCTCTGGCCTACTGGCGCCTTTATCGTAGCCGCGGGACTGCTCACCACTTGCGGGGCACTTAGTGCTTGCGCGCTGAGCGTCGCCACGGCGCTTTTCGCCACCCCCGCCGCATTGGCAAACACGGCCTCGACTTCTAACCCGTTTTGCCCCACGCCGACCCCCGCCAAGCTGAGCTTGGTCTTCGTCGCCCCCACCACCACACTCCAACTCGAGCCGTGATTCTGCGACTCCACCCAGTGCACCGCCCCCGTGCTCGCCGCCGCTCGAAAGGTTGCGGTCCCACCGACCACCACGCTCACGCTGGTCGGTTGCACCGTGATGACGGGCGTAGCTACCACTCGCCGACCTGTTGCGCCAGCCGATGCGGCACTCCCGACCACGCTCGCCAAGACGAGCCCAACCGCAAAGAGACGAAGTGGACGTAAAAAGTGCATGCGCAAAAAGCCTTTCATTAATTGACACCCACCGTCCCTGCACCCGTAGAGCGTGCACACGCCCCGTAGCAGGTGGCCCCGCTGTTGGCTGTGCTCGCTACCCGAATGAATCTTCCAAAGACTCCGGCACCAGTTCGCGGCCCAGTCCCTTGGCCACAAAAGCGTCTAAGTCGGCCGGAATACCAAGGCCGTGCATACCCTCACCGATCTCGCCCACGTTGAACGTCGCGATCTTTGCACCCTTAGCTACGAGATAGTTATAGCTCGGACCCACGTAAAACTCTCCATTGACTCGGTCATCTGCTGCCACCATCTCCTCGACCGACCGGCGAAAATCACCCGCCCGTTGAAAGAAGTACACCCCTACCGTCGCCTCGTCGCTGACGGGCTGCTTTTCACGAATTCCCACGATACCCCCCGCCTCGTCACGCTCGACAAAGCTCCACTTCGGGTCAGTGTCTCGCATCGTAAGCAGCGCCCCGTCGTACCCCTCAGCCGCGTCAATCAGCCGGTCAATTGATCCGGCCACCCACTGGTCACTATTGGCGATCAACAGGGGCTGGTCCTCGTCAATGCCCTCCCAACCAGAAAGCACCGTCATCGCCGGGCCCTCGGAGACCTCGTCAATCAACACCACACGACTACCGGGACTCTGACGCCTCGCCAAGGCTTCGAGGCCGTAGCGCTCGTTCGCTTCGCGAAGCGCTACCAAAGTGAACTGATGCGGAACGCCCGGGGTGATGTTGCGCATAACGAACAAGATCATCTCGAGTCCGTAGACGGGAATAAAGGGCTTGGGGGTTTCGTAACCCGCGTCGCGAAAGCGCGATCCGCGCCCGGCCATGGGGATGATGATCTGGAGCATGGGCCTGACTGTTCCCAGTCGTCTTTTTCTGGCACGAACGAGGGTCCCGGCTGTGTGCGGTCATTCACGCACCCCGCACGGTTCTTTAGCAGCAAAAACAAAGGATCGTCATGCACATCGTCGCTCACCGGGGTCTGTTCAACACCAAACACGGTGCTTCGCTACCAAACTCCAAAGAAGCCATTCGCGCCGCCTTCGCGGCTGGCTTTGGCGTCGAGACCGATGTCCGTGATTTCGCGGGCCACCTCGTCATCTCCCACGACCCTCCCGCCGCGCCCGACTACCTCTTCGATGAGTTTTTAAAAGACTGGCGCGACGCCGGCTACCCCGAATTCGCCCTCAACATCAAGTCAAGCGGTCTCGCTTCTCGCCTGGTTGACGCCCTGGCCCCCGTCACCGCCGACACCTACTACGCCTTCGATCTCGCCTTTCCCGATCTGCTCACTTTCACTAAGCGCGGGCTGCGCACCTACACCCGCCTCAGCGACTACGAAGGTGAGTTGTTGTTGCTGGAGCGTTGTGCCGGTGTGTGGGTCGACGGCTTTGACCGCGACCTCACCAGCCCCAGCGACCTCGACGCCCTCACCCAACTCGTGGCCACGGGAAAGAAGATATGTCTCGTTTCACCCGAGCTTCACGGCCGCCCCCACGTAGACGCGTGGCGAGCTTGGGCGACCTTGAGCGAACTGCCCGGGGTGTCCATCTGCACGGACTTTCCTCACGACGCCCGGTCATTCTTTGCCAGCCCTGCGGCCAAGTAGCCCCATGTCTGACAGCACCAACCCCAACCGCACCGTAACTCTCATGAACAACGCGCAATCGACTGTTGATGCCCCAAACGCCCTCACCGCCAAGCGCACGGCCAATAGCCCCATTGACGCCGTGGTGTTCGACATGGACGGGGTTCTCGTCGACGCCCGCGACTGGCACTACGAGGCTCTCAATCAAGCCCTCGCCACAGTAGGCCTTCACATCAATCGCGCCGAGCACCTGACCACCTACGACGGCCTTTCCACCAAGCAAAAGCTGCGCATGCTCACCCTCGAGCACGGACTGCCCGAGAGTCTTCACGGCTTCTTGAACGACCTCAAGCAGCGCTACACCATGCAGATTGTCGCTGCTTCGTGCCACCCGGTATTCGAGCACGAGTACCTACTCTCTTCTCTCAAGCGCGCCGGCTTCAAAGTAGCTGTCGCCTCGAACTCGATCTACGCCTCCGTCGACGCCATCATGTCGCGCGCCGAGCTGCTCGGCTACTTCGACGTCGTTTTATCCAACCAAGACGTCGCAAGCCCCAAGCCCGCCCCCGACATCTATCTCGCCGCCGCCTCGCGCCTCGGCACTACACCAGAGCGCTGCTTGGTCGTCGAGGACAACGAAAACGGCATTCGCGCCGCCACTGCCGCCGGCACCGAACTACTGACCGTATCTAACCCCGACGACGTCAACTGGCAACGAATCGCCACCCGCCTCGCTCAGTTAGGAGCCCTCCAGTGAATCCGCAGCTCTTAGTACTCGCCTCCGGCCCGGCCGACAACTTCGCCCAGGGCCTTTATCCGCGCAACCTCTACGAAATAGACCACGCCCCACTACTTGCCCACGTCATCGACAGTTTCGCCGAATTCGAAGCGACAACCTCCACTGTGCTGCTTCGCAGTAGCGAACACCAGCAGTTCGCTACCGGTAATGTCGTGAATCTGGTCTCGCCGCACTCGACCGTCTTAGCAATACCCGACGTCACTTCGGGCGCCGCCGGTTCGGCACTGTGGGCTATCGACACCCTCGATCACGACGCCCCGCTCATCGTGGCCAATGGCGACATCGTACTCACCACGCCACTGCGCAGTCGTATCTTGAGCGAACTTTCTCACCGCGACGCCACGGTTGTCACCTTCGAGTCCGTCCACCCCCGCTGGTCCTACGTCGCCCTTGACGATGACGGCCTAGTCGTGCGCGCTCGCGAGAAGCACCCGATCTCCAAAACCGCCACCGTCGGCATCTACGCCTACGCCCGCGCCGGGGACTTCTTTCACTCCATCCAAGAGATGATTCTAAAAGACGACACCTTCCAGGGTAAGTTCTACGTCTGCCCCTCACTCAATCAGCTGATCTTGCGCGGGCTGCGCATCTCGACCGTTCCCGTAGCCCGTCACGACTACTTCTCCCTGGCCACCCCCGACGGCGTCGGCGAGTACCTGCGCTACCGCACGTCTACTGGAGTCGCTCATGCGTAGAGAGCGCCTAGACCAGATGGTGGGTGGGTGGTTTGTCGGGGACTTCACACCCGCCGCCCTTCGCACCACGGCTGCCGAAGTCTGCGTTAAGACCTACCAACGAGGTGACAAAGAACCCCAGCACTACCAAAGGGTTGCTATAGAAGTCACTTGCATTCTCTCCGGCACGGCTCGCATGGGCAGCGAGCTGCTTGGTCCCGGTGACATCATCGTCCTCGACCCCCTCGACGCCTACGACTTTGAAGCCCTAAGTGACGTCACCCTGGTCGCCTTCAAGACCCCCTCAGCCCCCAACGACAAAGTCCTCGGCACTCCTGAGTAACTTCACCGCGAACTTTACGCAGTTCGCGAACTTAGATACTCGCCTTGCCGAGCACCTTGCGCAAAATCTTTGATCCACGTATCGAAACGAGTGTCCACGACCCCACGTCCCGCAAGCTCCGACGAACCTGGCGCCACACCCCAAAGCTGCCCTGTTCACAGTATTTCTTGTACAGACCGCGCCACTCGCTACTCGTATAGCAGTTCGCCCAGTTAGCCACCGGCCACTTGTACTTCGTAAAGCGCAGCGCAAACTCATCGGGCTCGAGTAAAATGAAGTTGTCAGCGAGAATCTTCTCGGTCTCCACCGTCAACTCGCGCGACACGTCCCAGATGTGCTCGGGCACCGGGTGTCCTGCGTTTCGTACCAGATTCACGAGTAGATACTGCTCGGGTGCATAACGTAGATACCAACCCCGACCCCACAGATTTGCGCTGCTCGGCAGGTCACGGGTCGCAAAGTACTGCGCGAACTCCTCGTCTACGAGTGGAGCTGACCAGAGACGCAACACGTCGTCACGCCTACCGGCGTGCACCCAGTCCGACACGTGCATGGCGTACGGCGCCCGACGAGAGTCCACACTGATACGCGTACAGGCGACAATGCGCTCTTTCAAGATGTGGCTATCTCCGTGCGCCGGATAGCTCACCAGGGCCTCTAAGAACCCGTCACCCAACCACTCGATGTCCGTGCGCGTCTTTACGACCCACTCGCGTGTTGAGCGCTCGAGGCCCGCGCGTGCTGACACAATCTGGCGGTTGAGGTTCGTCACGAACCCCCCACCCACCACCACGCCAGCCTCCAAACCTCCCGGATCCACACTGTAGACAACCGCGTCTGCTCCAAGGGAGTCCGCATCACTGCCTTGCCACGTCGACACGACGATTTCGGCTCCGGGGAAGTGTCGCCGGATGCTTTCTACGCAACCCTTAGTGCTCGAGCCTATGGGGCCCTGGAGCACGAAGGACACCTGGTCCGCTGGCACTTTGTTCACTGAACTTGGTCTTGGCATTGATCTATTTTCTCCGTTTTGCGCTATGGCGACTGTGTCACTCGTGGCTCTACGAGCACTCGGCTGCCCAGAGATACCTAACGTGCCTACCCACCCGTACCCGGCCGCCATCTAAAGAGACCGCTTCTTTCTGCTGGCCCACCCGCTGCCACAGTGACGAGTGTCTACAGACACAAACGAAAGGTAGATCCATGGGATCACTCATCTACATCATCGGTGCCGTCGTGATTTTTCTCGCCGCCACCGTCTGGTTCTCGCTTACGGCGCGCTACCACGACACTGCCGGCGAAATTGTCGGCGTGGCTTTCATTCTGGGCGCCACCTGGCCCCTCGCCGCGGTCGCTGGCGTGGTCGTCGGTGTCGCTCTGGCCCTGGTGGCCCCTTTTTGGCTGCTCTCGAAAGCGCTGATGCGCACCCGAGGCCTCTAACCAAGAACACCCCCGAACCAAAAGGTTCGGTTCGGCAGCAAGCTGAGATAAATGGTGGGAAATAGAACCCGCTGAATCTCAGCTTGGAGCCTTCGGGGGTGCGGTTTATGAAAATGGCCCGGTGTCGCTTAGTGCGACACCGGGCCATTTCGTTTCTACGAACTCGCTTTAGTGCGAAGAGCTTTCTCTAGCAAAGAGCTCAGCCTGCTCGACCACCAGCGACACCGCGGACTCCTGGCGATCTGGTGGGTACTTGTACCGCTTGAGAAGGCGCTTGACCGCTGCGCGCATAGATGCCCGAACGGTCTCCTTCTTGGTCCAGTCCAGCTTGGTGTTTCTCTTTACGATCTCGACCAGCTCGTGTGTGAGTTGTCGTAGAGTCTCGTCGCCAAGCTCAAGTACCGCAGATCCGTTCTGGGTTATCGCGTCGTAGAAGGCGATCTCGTCTTGTGCGAGGCCCAACTCATTACCTCGAGCAGCGCGGGCGTTCATCTCTTCGGCCAGTTCGACCAGTTGCTGGATAGCCTGCGCTGTCGAGATAGCTCGATTCTGGAGGGCCAAGATCGAAGCGTCGAGCATCTCCGAGAAGCGCCTTGACTCAACGATGTTGGTCTCTCGAAGGGTCTTGAGCTTGTCGTTCAAGATCTTCTTCATCATCTCGAACTGGAGGTTCGTCTTCTCGCCCTTACGAATCTTTTCCAGGAACTCCGGTGAAAGGACGCTGAGTTCAGGGTTTGGTAGCCCCAGGTCCCCAAAGACGTCGATCACACCATCTGCGGTGATGGCATCATTGACCAGTTGACGCAGTGCGGTGTCCAACGCCTCGTCTCGGTCCTCACCGCTGGGGTCGGTGCGGTCAGTCTTCACTACCTGGCCGTACACCGCGGCAAAGAGGTTCACGTCGTTGGTGATGGGGCGCACCTCGTCGCGGGCGCCAGCAATCTGGAACGCTCCGAGCAGACTCCGACACTGGACCGTGAAGCGCTGCTTTCGGTCAGCGTCACTGAGGACGTGCTGGACGAGCGCCTGAAGCGTCGCGATGCGCTTGTCACGCTCTTGCTTGGGGTCGGAGTCCCACTTCACCGGGGCCAAGATTGCCTTCACGATGTCATGCTTCTCGATCGCGACCTTGGCAAAGGGTGAGGTATCGATACCAGCCTTGTCCTGGTCCTCGGCGGTGTACTGGGCTACGGCCTCTCGCAGGTTCGTGGCAATGCCGATGTAGTCAACAATCAGGCCACCCTCTTTGTCTCGGAAGGTTCGGTTGACACGCGCGATGGCCTGCATCAAGGAGTGGCCCTTCATTGGCTTATCGACGTACATCGTGTTCATCACGGGAGCGTCGAAGCCAGTGAGCCACATGTCGCGCACGATGACCAACTCGAGCTCTTGTTGCCCTTCGCTGAGTTCCTTGGGCGACAGGACCTTCTTGGCGCGCTTCTTCAGCTGTCGTAGCACCTGTCGAGAATGGACGTGTTTGGTGATCTCTTCGGGGTCGTTCGCCGAACCCGTGATGATCACCTTGAGCTTTCCCTTAGCGGGGTCGTCAGAGTGCCAGTCGGGGCGAAGTTTGACAATCTCGTCGTAGAGATCGACACAGATCTGGCGGCTCATACAGACCACCATCGCCTTGCCGACCAGCGTCGCCGATCGCTGCTCCCAGTGGGCAACGAGGTCCTTGGCGACTTCCTCGAGACGGTCCTTAGCGCCGAGCACCGCAGCCTGACGTGCCCAGCGAGACTTCGCCAGCTCCTTGGCTGACGTGCTCTCTTCGCTTTCGAGGACTTCGTCGACACCCTGGTCCAGGACCTCTCGAGCCTCTTGGGACAAAGAAACCTTGGCGAGGCGTGACTCGTAGTAGATCCGAACGGTGGCCTTGTCGTTGACCGCTCGGGTCAGGTCGTAGATGGAGATGTAGTCACCGAAGACTTCGGTCGTCGAACGGTCATCAGCCTCAATCGGCGTGCCGGTGAAGGCCACGAAGGTGGCGTTCGGCAAGGCGTCGCGAATGTGCCTGGCGAAGCCGTCGACGAAGTCGTACTGGGTGCGGTGGGCCTCGTCAGCAATCACCACGATGTTGTGGCGGTCACTCAACAGCGGGTGGCGGTCACCCTTGGTCTCGGGGCGGAACTTTTGGATGGTGCTGAACAAGATGCCGCCCGATGGACGAGCAAGCAGTGTCCGAAGGTGATCGGCGCCGGTGGCTTGGACGGGAGCTTCAGGGAGCAACTGGTCCGGAGCAAAGACCTCCCCGAAGAGCTGGTCGTCAAGGTCATTGCGGTCGGTGAGCATCAAGATAGTGGGGTTCTTCATCCGCGGGTCACGCATCAACTTGCCCGCCAAGAACAACATCTCGAGACTCTTGCCTGACCCTTGTGTGTGCCAGACGATTCCACCTCGGCCATCGCCAAGTGACGCCTTCACCGATGACTCGACGGCGGCATTCACCGCCCAGAACTGGTGATACTTGGCACCTTTGCGGATCAGCTCGCCGTCTTCGATGACGAAGGATACGAAGTTGCGTATGAGGTCAAGTAGACGGGCCTTGTCAAAGGCACCTCTGATGAGCACCTGGAGGCCGGTCAACGTCTCCGGGGCGAGGGCTTCTGAGTCAATGGTCTTCCAGGGAGCAAAGTGCTGAAGCGGGGCGCCCACCGTGCCAGCCGCCGCGAACAATCCATCACCCACGACCTGGACGGCGCAGGGCGCAAAGAGCTCAGGGAACTCACGCTGGTAGGTGCCGAGCTGACGCCAGGCCCCCTTCATCGTCGCCCAGCGCTTAGTGGGGCTCTTCAACTCGAAGACCGACACGGGGATGCCGTTGATGAACAAGATGATGTCCATCCGGCGGCTGTACTGGCCACGCTTTAGCGAGTACTGATTGACCGCCACGAAGTCGTTGCTGTCTGCGTTGTCGAAGTCGATGTAGCGGAGGCGCAGGCCGCGGGCTTCGCCCCGCTCATCGACGTACTCGATGGGGCAACCTTCAGTCAGCAGCTTGTGGACGCGTAGGTTCTCGTGGATCATGCTCTGGGACTCAGCCTTGCGGAGAGCCAGGATGGCTTCGTCGATGTACTTCGTCGACGTTCCGGGGTTCAGCCGCGACAACGCCGAGCGTAGGCGGCCCTCGAGCAAGATCTCGCTGAACTCACTGCGCTCTTGAAGTGCTGGGTCGTCAGCGCCGCCGGAGATGTCTGGACCGAAGCGCGTGTCCCAGCCGATGGCGGCCAGCTCGTCGAGGGCGTTCAGTTCGATGTCCTCTTCGTCAATCCAACTCACGACAAACCTCCGACAATCTGCTCAGCCTTCTCAATCGTGATTTCGCCTGCTAGAAGAGCAGGGAGTAGCGCGTCACGGGCCTCGATCAACTTCTGCAGAGAATCAAGGACGACGTCCTGCTGGGTAGCCAAAGTCCGAACCACAGTATCCAGAGTCAAGACTCTCTCGGAATCAGGAATTGGTAGGACGTACGCCGGCAAAGCCTCTTTCGACAAGTGGAGAACTGTCGTTCCGTTTGCATACCCCAGGCAATGCTCCCGAAAGTCAGGCTGGCTCAGTAGAGAAAGAATCACTTCTTTGCTCAGGATGCCACTCGGCCTGACAATGGCGACGTCCAGACTTGCAACGTAGCTCTCGAACTTGGGCAAAAGCGGCATCCTCATGCAGCGACCCACCACTTCAGCTTCCTGAGTTAGGTCAGTCTTTGCAACCAGGACGTCCCCGGGTGAAACAATCTGACTTGCCTTCGGGTTGCCTACGAATGGCTTCAGTCCATCGAGGCGGAACCCTCCGCGACGACCGAAGTTCTTGAGATTGACCAGAGCGCTCGACGAAACTTCGACGAGTTCTTCGCTCGTGTAAGAGTAGCCATTGGTGAATGTTGCTACGTCTACGAGGCGGACTTCGGTGACCTCCTCAGACGCTTCTATGGCGTAAGCACCCTCAGCCTGAATCATCTGATCAAAATGATCGACGAGCCTGCGCTTTTGCTCTATGAGAGTCGCAACCACATCCAGAAGATCCCTGATGCGGCGCTGCTCATCAATCGTGGGCAGTGCGACTTCGTAACCCGATACGTAGCCCCAGTTTGCTCGAGGCATACGTGTGCCAGTCTCTCCCTGATTCGCAAAGTCACTGAAGGAGATGTCAGCCAACACCCAGTAGAGAAAACCCTGATCAACATCCTTTGGATTCTTAGTAGTGATTACCCAAATGTCTGTTGAGCACACGCCGGCGTACGGAGCTTGTACGCACTTACGGAAATAAGGCCTGAGCTTGCCGTAGAGGATGTCCCCTTCGCAGAAGACCGTCTTGTTGCTCCCCACAGAGTCCGAATTCCCACAGTCGAGCAACTCCAGTTCGTAAGGACGAATGTGCTCGAGGCCAACGTAGGGTACTGCTGCTCCGCCAGGCTGCCAGCTCGTTGTACGTCGTTCAGCAATCTCTCCGAGCTGGACGACAGTCCAGGCGTCGGCGGTAACCCCAGCCTCACTCATCATTCACAACCTGCTCATCCTCTTGAGATTTCTCTGTGCTCACCAGTTGAGCGAGGAGAGTGCGAAGAATCTGCTCATTCGACGCCGCCGCATCAAGCGATTCGAGCAAGGATGACCGGAGCGAAGCAACTCTTTCAGCTGCAGGTACCTCATCCTCCTCGATCTCAGGGGTGCCCACGTATCGCCCGGCATTCAGTACGTACCCCTCAGCGGCGATCTGGTCACGCGTCGCAACCTTGCAGAAGCCGTCTACGTCTGCGTACGGGACTGCTGGGTTTAGGTTTCTGAATGAGTGGTAGGTGCGGGTGATTGATGCGATGTCCTCGCGGCTGAGTTCACGCTGTCTGCGCGAAACGAGATGTCCGAGCTTTCTTGCATCAATGAACAGAACCTCATTCTCTCGACCTCGGTGAACGCCACTTTCCGTTCGATTGGGTGAGATAAACCAAAGGCACACGGGGATTGTGGTGTTCGCGAAAAGTTTGGTGGGGAGTGTGACAATGCAGTCCACCACCCCAGCCACAACGAGTGCCTTGCGAATCTCGACCTCTTCGGCTCGGTTCACATTTGAGAGAGCGCCGTTAGCAAGAACAAATCCCGCGTAGCCGTTGGGCGCAAGGTGGTGAAGGAAATGGAGAATCCAGGCAAAGTTGGCGTTATTTGCTGGAGGCAATAAAGTCGCAGAGCCCACCCGCCACCGCGGATCCTCAAGTAGCTCTTCCCTACCCCATCCTTCTCGACCATTTTTCTTTTTTTCCCCCAAGTTGAAAGGGGGGTTGGTGATAATGAAGTCGGCACGAAGGTCGGGGTGGCGGTCTCCAGTGAAGCTCGAAGTAGCGACGTCACCGAGGTTGCCGTCGATGCCATGGAGCGCCAAGTTCATCTTGGCGAGGCGCCAGGTCTCCGGGTTCGACTCTTGACCAAAAACCGACAGGTCTTGGTCGTTGCCGCCGTGAGCTTCGAGGAACTTCCGTGACTGGACAAACATGCCACCCGAACCACAGCAGGGGTCGTAGATGCGACCTTCATAGGGCTCAAGCATCTCAACGAGCAGCTCGACGACGCTGCGGGGGGTGTAGTCCTCACCGGCGCGGCCCTCGATGCCCGAGAACTTGCCAAGAAAGAACTCATACACCTGACCCAGTCGGTCACGCCCGTCGTGGTCATCACCGAAGGCAATGCCATCTACGATGTCGATGAGAACCTTTAGGTTTCGCGTGGGGATCTCGCTCGCGGCGAAGGACTTAGGCAGAACTCCCTTGAGAATGGGGTTTTCGCGCTCGATGGCGTCCATCACCTTGTCGATTCGAGTAGCGATGTCCGGCTGCGCGGCGTTGTCGCGGATCTCACTCCAGCGGGCATCGGTGGGGATCCAAAAGACATTGTGTCCGAGGTATTCATCGCGGTCTTCGAGCACGCTAAGGCGGTCGGCCTCGTCTTCGAGGTAGTACTCGTCTGCAGGGTCGGCGAGCTTGGCTTCGAGTTCGGCGCGGTAGGTGTCGAAGTTGTCGTTGACGTACTTGAGGAACACCAAACCGAGAACTGGGTGCTTGTATCGGCTGGCGTTTACCGAGCCACGTTGTGCCTCGCAGGCCTCCCACAGCTGGGCCTCGAACGAGCGGGTGTCAGACGCTTTCGTCTTACCTTTCGCCTTGGTGATTGTCTTGGTCATTGCTATGCGTCCTGTTCTTCTTGCTCGGCACCTAACCAGCGTATGTCGTGGCGGTGTTTGTTTTTTAGAACCTCTATGAACCGTGCGTGGTGCGGGTTCCAGCGCACACGTCTCCAGCCATTAGCGGATGAACCTCGGGCTCCTTGTGCGGCGAGGAGTTTCGGGGTGATGCCGGCGAAGCGGGATTGGGTTGCCGTCCTCGTCAAACCTCCCAGACGGACGTTCGCTAAGGCGGCGAATCCGTCCAGCGAGTTGGCTGCGCCGCGAAACGAGGGCAAGCCATGCGTTGGTGGTGGCGCCGCCTCGGCTCGACAATGCTTCGTCACAGATGCGCAAGCCGTCCTCAAGATCGGTCAGTCTCCCAGGGGCCGCGAGCATTCCCGCCAGTGCTTCAGCAAGGCTCGGGTGACGAGAGCCCTTGTCCCATCCAATCCGCACTACACGGTCGGCCTCACTCGACTGACCAGAAGCCCGCAGGTACTCGACGATGGCCCACAAAGCAGCCCCAAGTACACGAGGGTCCATCCCCTTCTTCTCCCAGTTCGCGTAGGTACCCAAGCCAACCTTTTTGCCACTCGTCCCAAAGAAGGTCTCAACCGAGCGAGAAGGTTCCACCAAAGACAACCTCCCGACAACGTCGGGCCAGGCGTCGAGTGGGCAAGGTTTGAGCAGTCGGCAGGACGGACATAGATCGGTGCTTTCACATCGCCCGAGCGGATCGAGCTTTGGGGCCCAGTACCTCGCCCACTCAAGCACGTAGGCGTAGTAGCCAACTCGCGTGCGGTGTGGGTCGATGACCTCGAGCAAAGGCATCATTGCGCCGACGACTGTTGCTGCTCCGGCGATGTCGCCCTCTACACATAGACCCTCGAGCACCTCTTCGAGGGCTTCCATGCGTGTCAGCACAGGAGCCTCAGCTTCCATCGCTCGCCCCTCGAGGTGGCGGCAACGCAAGCGAGCACACTCGCTGGCTTCGGTCTTCCAGTCTGCCAGCGCCCTAACCCCAGGGCGCTTGGGGAGTACGCCTGAGTGCCCCTGAACGTGTGTAGCCGGCAGCGACTTTGCCTTCACGCGACCAGAGTCAATGTCACCCTTACTTGACTGGATAGCGGCAGTAGTAGCTGAGCCCGATACGGCTTCGAGTAAGGCGTCAAGGTCGGTGTGGCCAAGACCAGCGGCACGGTTCAGCAAGGCGACTGCGGCTTCGGCACAGGCCACGGCGTCGGCCATTGCGTCGTGGGGCCGGCTATTGACGATGCCCAGCGCAGCCAAGAGATCTCGGAGCTTCTTACTCGCGGGCTGGATGCCAACGAAGTTCGCGAGCTTGCCCATCGTGTCAAGTACTGGGAGATCGGGCAGTTCGAGGCCAACCAGTTCGAGTTCGTGTCGAAGGACACTCACATCGAAGCCAGCGTTGTGAGCGCAGAGCACCAAGCGCTCACCATCCTTGGGGGTGAGCAGCGGCAACAACAGGCCCGCCACGTCAGCGAAGATCGGCTCGCCGATGAGGTGTTCATCTGCGATGCCGTGGATGGCTCGAGACTCTCGGTCAATGGGGACTTGGGGGTTGACCAGTGTTTGCCACTTGCCGCGCACCGTGCCACCTCGACAAGTCACCGCCGCGACCGAGACCACGCGAAGCGGGCCACCCCCGCCCGGTGAGCGGGTCGTCTCAGTGTCGATAACAACAAGGCGAACGCCACCCCATAAAGCGGCGATCGCTACCTCTCCTGCTACGGCGTCAACGTTGGTCATTGGAGACCTCGTTGTTTGGCGAGAGTGGTGATGAGAGTCGTGTCACGAAGTGATGAGTACGAGCCTCCGTTGGGCCGGGGGTCGGCGATGGATCTGAGTGGGACCGACCAGCCCTGGTGCTTCTCGCTATCGGCTCGCAGCAACTTGGCCACATCGCCCAAGTTGTCAAAGGCGTGATGGTTGCGAGCGACGACCAAGTCGAACAAGAGGTTGGTGCGCTCGATGTTGGCGAACGAGGTACGTCTTAGCGCGAGCATTGGCGAGATGTGGCGAGCGATGAGGCTCTCGAGACCACCAGTCGACACCGGAAGATTCCTGTTGTGAGACAGGTCGGGAATCACTTCGGCAAATGCTGCTTCGTAGAACTTCCGGCGTTTGCGGATTTCCTCGGTGGGCAGATTGTGGGACTTGAGTATCTCGAGCAGTTCATCCCACCACGCTTTCCAGGCCTCTTTCGTGTCGAGTACGCCCGACCCGCGGGAAAGTCGCCGTATTTGGTGGTTGAGGGGATCAATGAGTTGGCGCCCAGCAGTTGAGACTGTCATTGCGCCTGAGATGTCAGCCAATGCCTCCTCGACCGCTTTGGCCAGGTGCCACAGAGAAGGGATGAGTTTTGTCTTCTTCGGGTCGAAGTGCTCTCGCACGGCGACAGAGATGCCTGGCCCCGAGTCGGCAACCACGTAGTCGGGTTCGTAGCCCAGCTCGTCGAAGAGAAGACGCCAGCTAAGAGCATTGGTGTTGGCCATCGCGCGGGCCAGTCGAAGCTTCACCACAGGAGGGCTCACCACTAAGAAGGGGTCGTCGAGCTCCTCGTCTGGCCAAAAGAGCTCAGCCACCACCAAGATGTAGTAGCCGGGGTTCCGTCTTACACGGCGATTGCGGTCCAGCTCGCGCCCTCTCACAGGAACGTCGTCGACGAGGATCACCTGAGGTCGGTCAATGAACTCACCGCGCGCCTTCATTTTGTTGAGCTGGGCACGCTTGGCTACCGCTGCCGTTCGCAGCTCGTGTTCGATTGGACCCCAGATGACTGGAGAGAAAGCCTCGACCCAGTCGGCGGCAATGTGCCAGGCGTTCCTACTTTCTTTGGAGCGCTCGCTCGACTGCTTGCCGCGCTCGCCAGACTTTTTACGAGGAGGCGAAATGCGCGTGCGCTTGGTTCCAGTGACCCTGATTGCCCATCTCGAGACATCCGCATAGGTCGCCCCATTGGCGAGCTGCTCTAAGCCGCGAGCAACGATACGCGTTGACCACGAGTGTCGACGTGCGACGGCGGTCTCGCCTCGGTGAATACCGCGAAGCTCGTCGCAGTGGTCGCAGTGGTCCTCGCCAATGTGAACGTGATCGCGAGGGAGAGGGGGGGTGAAAGAGTGTGACTTGGAGCCGTCAGCCGGCGTACAGAGATAGCGCTGGCGAGGCTTCGGAGTTGCTTTGCCGTAGGTGCCATTGCGCACCACCTTCGATGCTTCGTGATCGGGGCAAGCAGGAGGCGCGGACCACGAAGCCGGCTGGGAGATTGTGTCGTCCACGACGTGGACGGAAAAAGTGTGTGGCTTGCCAAGGGCGGGCGTGCAGGAGAATCTCCTTACAACGCCCGCCCTCGACTTTCTCAAGCCGTTCGAGATAACAGCGGACCCCGGATGCTTCAGACATCTCGCTTCAGCTGATGCTGTTTTAGGTCTGCCCTTTTTTGTCACCCAACCAGTATGCCGGGCGGCTGTGACTTTCCCACCATTATCTCATCTTGCTGCCGAACCGACCAAAAGGTTCGGGGGTGTTTTCGTTGCCGCATCGATGTTGCCCTATCCACGTCGCCGCCGACGGTCCTGAGCAGTGGACAACCACTTTTTAACTCAGGAGAATCACATGCCGAACTACCTATCGAAGTACTTTGCCGATCAAGAAGCACGCCAAAAGCCTGCTGCGCGAAGCAACCAAGGAGACCACTCCATGGCTATTGCCGAGCGCGAGTATGCGGTGTCGCTTCTGGCTCGCAACCTAAGTGCTCTCGAGAAGTATCGCCTAAAGGTCCTCGTGTCCCACCTCAGCTACCGCTCGTCGGTGGCGCTGTGTGACTACGTGTTCGAACTGACTCACCGCAGCTATCCGCCGCGTGTTGACAGCTTCGAAGAAGCCAAGCGACTGCTCGCTCCTTGGATCAAGCAGCCCTCCAGCGTCCGCTGACAAAAAACACCCACCGCTTCGGCGGTGGGTGTTTTCCTGTTACGCCTCGAAAAAGAGAGCTTTAGAGGTACTGCCCCTGCGGCTCGTACACCGCCTCGGCGTTCGTAGTCGTGGGCATCAAGATCTCGAACAACTCCGCGAGCGTCGAGGGCTGACGAACCGTTGCCGCCGACCCCTTCGCCGCGAGCCACTCGTTGGCTTCCTTCACGCTGAGTCTGTCCACGTGGATGTCCGCCAAGCACCGTCCCGGCCGCGTCACCGCTTCGTGCAGACGCGCCACCGGCTCGTTCGTCGTGATCAAGAACAGTGCGTTCAGGCCCTGGCCTACGATGCCGTCGGTGACGTTGAGCAGGCGTGACAGAGCCTGCCCCGTGCGGGCCTTGGCGTCGGCTCCGATGATCTCGTCGGCGTCTTCGATCACGTACAGCGTCCACCTTCCCTCGTGCCCCACGTCTTCCAAGACGAGTGACTGCAGGTACTCCATGTTGTTGAGCAACGCCTCGGGGTCCATCACGTACGCCACGTCACACCAGCTCTTCCAGCTGCGCGCCAGCATGCGAATCGCCGTCGTCTTGCCCGTACCCGGCGGCCCGTGGAGCAACAACAAACGGCCCGAGCCCGTGGGCTTCTCGACGCCCGTCAACTCCAAGAAGGCCCTCTTCGCCGCCGCGGTGTAGTTCTCTTCGATCTCTTCGAATCCCGGCGCCGTGATCTCACGGTTGCGCCGCTCCGGGCCCGACGAGCTGCCGTAAAAGAAGGCAATAGGCACGGTGTCTTCCGCCACGACTCGCTCGGGCACCATCTCGATCAGTGTGTTCACGAGCTCTCGCGCCCGCTCGAAGCTGTTGGCGAGCGCCGAGAAGTTCATGCCACCGCCATAGCTGCTGGCCACACTGACCAGACCATCACTCAGACGCAGCGCCACCGAGAAACGCTTGCCGCCCGAGTCGACGCTGGAACGCTCGACCACGGCGTCCGCGAAGGCGCCAACGACTTCGTCCAAGCTGAGCGTTCCGCTCGAGCTGTCAGAGTACGAGTGCACGTAGCGACCGCGCACGTGGTCAATCGCCGCCGTCATCGACACGACATTGACCGAGTCGCCGAAGGTGTCTTGCAGCGGCACACTCGCCTGGAGGTCATCGAGCAGAGATCCTTCGGGGAACTTCTTCAACTCGCCGGTGGGGGAGGGTTCTTGGTTGTGAGTCATGCGTCTAACAGTGCGCACTTCGCCCCACACGTCATACACCGCTCAGCCCTACCAAGCAGGCTGGGCCACTACCTGAAGCTGCCTTCGTACACTCGAATGCATGGCGAAAGCGCCCCGACAAACTAAACGCATGCTCCCGCCGCCAAACCCTCTCGCCATTGTCACCATCACCTCAACCTCGTTTGTCGATCCGGGCGCCGCCATTGTTTGCGCCACGGATCCAAAAGATCCCACGGTGCCGCTCTGTCGAGAAGATGGCCTGGTAGTCATCTACTTTGAGTCCAACCGCTACGCAGCGAGCAATCTGACCAGTTTCGCCGAGCGGCTTCGCGTCGCCGCGTGGCGACTGGTCTCACACGCACCCACCATCGCTCGCGCCCTGGTACCCCGCGAGTCGCTGTACGTAGTCGGTTGGTACGACTACGTCCGCCACGACGTCACCCTGGATGACCGCCCAGCGCTCCGCAACTACGCAGGTGAACAGGCCCTACTTGACTTAGAAGCACTCTGTTCGAAGTAGTCCCGCTACTGCGACTTCTCCGCTTCGAGTGAAGCAATCCTCGCTTCGAGCTCCAAGATGCGCTTGACTCCCTCGAGGTTCACCCCCGCCGCGGTCAGCTCCAAGATCCGCTGAATTCTCTTCACGTCGTCTTCGCTAAAGCGCCGTGTACCCCCGGCACTGCGTGACGGGTCGAGTAGTCCGGCTCGCTCGTAGTTGCGCAGTGTCTGCGGGTGCACCTCTACGAGCTCGGCCACGACCGAGATCACGTAGAGACCTGGGCTGCCACCTACACCTATTGATACTTTCGTCATTTCGATTCTCCGGACTTTGTTCTACTCTTGGCCCGGCCCTTGGCTGCTTGCGCACCGTTGCCTTCGGCGCTCTTTGGCGAGAACGCCGCTTCGAGCGCCACGAGGGCTTCGCGCTGGGAAGCGGTGAGCTTTTTCGGCACCTGCACGCTGACGATCACCAGCAAGTTGCCGCGACCACCTCCACGTTTCGCCATGCCCTGACCCTTGACCCGAAGAACCGCACCAGACTGCACTCCCGCGCGCACCTTGATCGTGACCGGCCCGCGAAGGCCTTCAATCACCACCTCGCCGCCGTTCACGCAGGTCCAGTACGCGAGCGCTGACTCCGTCACGAGGTCGTCGCCCTGGCGAGTAAAGACGGCGTTGTCTTCCACCTGAACGTTCAAGTAGAGGTCACCGACCGCACCGCTCTCACTTTTGCGCCCACGTCCAGCAACCCGCAAGCGAGCCCCCGTCGCAACCCCAGCCGGCAGGCTCACCCGAAGGTCTTCTCCCTGCCACGAGATCGTGACGGCCCCACCCGCGTCCGCTTCTAAGAGCCCCACGCGAAGGGTCACCTCCACGTCGAGGCGCGCCCGTTGCTGCGCAGAGAACAGTCCACCGAGCAGGTCGCTTAGGTCACCGCTAAAGCCCCCGAAGCCTGACCCGTTCGTGAACGACGAGAAGTCAAAGCCGTCGAAGCTGCCTGTTGTAGTCCCACGACTGCGCAGGGCGTCGTACGCAGCCCGCTTCGCTTCGTTACCGAGGACCTCGTAGGCCGCGGCAATTTCTTTGAATCGCGCCTCATCCCCAGACGCGCTGTCTGGATGCAGTTGCTTGGCGAGCTTGCGGTACGCCTTGGTCACCTCATCGGCCGTGGCCGATGAAGTCAGACCCAGGTCCGCGTAAAAGTCCCGCTCGAGCCAGTGCGCTTCGGCCATGACGACTCGCTCGCTCAGTCAACGACTTCGGCGTCGACGACACCGTCATCGTCACCCTCGTCATCGTCACCGTTAGCCGGCGTGCTGGCTGCTTCGTACATCTTCGCGCCAACTGCCATCATGACCTCACTAAGAGACGTCGCGGCCTTGTCGAGGTCACTGGTTGCTGACTCGTCGCTCACCAACTTCGCCGCCACCAACTGCTCTTCGAGTGTTGAAACCGCGACCGCGTCGACGTTTTTGTCCTTGGCCTCCACAACCAGCTTGTCAGCGCGCAAGATCACGTCCGCCAGGCGGTTCTTCGTCTCGACCTGTTCGCGCCGAGCCTTGTCTTCTTGCTCGTGCACTTGCGCGTCACGCACCATTCGCTCGATGTCTTCTTTGCTCATGGCCGAGCCACCCGAAATCGTGATCGACTGACTCTTGCCCGTCGCCGCGTCCTTCGCCGAGACGTTCACGATGCCGTTGGCGTCGATGTCGAAGGTCACTTCGATCTGAGGCACTCCACGTGGGGCCGGTGCGATACCACCCAGGGTGAACTTGCCGAGCGTCTTGTTGCCAGCAGCCATCTGTCGCTCGCCTTGCAAGACGTGGATCTCCACGCTGGCCTGGTTGTCCTCGGCCGTCGAGAAGGTCTGCGACTTCTTGGTCGGAATCGTCGTGTTGCGCTCGATCAACGTCGTCATGACCCCACCGAGGGTCTCGAGACCCAGCGACAACGGCGTGACGTCGAGCAACAACAGGTCCTTCACGTCACCCTTCAACACGCCGGCCTGCACCGCCGCACCCACCGCGACCACCTCGTCGGGGTTCACGCCCTTGCTCGGCTCCTTGCCCGTCATCTTCTTGACGAGCTCTTGAACCGCCGGAATGCGCGTCGATCCACCAACTAACAGCACCGAGTCCAGCTCGCCCGCCGAAAGACCGGCGTCCTTGAGAGCTTGTTCGAAAGGCACTCGGCAGCGCTCGACGAGGCTCTCGGTGAGCTCGTTGAACTTCGAACGCGTCAACTTGACGTCGAGGTGCTTGGGGCCGTCGGCCGTGGCGGTGATGAAGGGCAGGTTGATCTGGGTCTCTTGCACGGCCGACAACTCGATCTTGGCCTTCTCGGCCGCTTCCTTCAGTCGCTGCACGGCCATCTTGTCAGCAAACAGGTCGACACCCTCTTGGTCCTTGAAGGTCTTTACGAGCCACTGCATCACGGCGTCGTCCCAGTCGTCACCGCCGAGGTGTGTATCCCCGGCCGTCGACTTCACCTCGAACACCCCGTCAGCAATGTCGAGCACCGAGACGTCAAAGGTGCCGCCACCGAGGTCAAAGACCAAGACCTTCTGTTCGACACCGTTCTTGTCCACGCCGTACGCGAGCGCAGCTGCGGTGGGCTCGTTCACAATGCGCAGCACCTCGAGCCCCGCGATCTGCCCAGCTTCCTTGGTCGCCTGACGCTGCGCGTCGTCAAAGTACGCCGGCACCGTGATCACGGCCTGGGTGACACCCTCGCCGAGGTAGGCCTCCGCGTCGCGCTTGAGCTTCATCAAGATACGAGCCGAGATCTCTTGGGCGTTGTACTTCTTCCCGTCAATATCAATCGACCAGTTCTCGCCCATGTGGCGCTTGACCGAACGAATCGTGCGGTCGGGGTTCGTGATGGCCTGGCGCTTGGCGACCTCGCCGACGAGCACCTCACCGGTCTTCGAAAATGCCACCACCGATGGGGTGGTACGCGCACCCTCGGCGTTCGCGATGACGACCGGGTCTCCACCCTCTAAAACGCTCACCACCGAGTTCGTCGTTCCGAGGTCAATTCCTACAGCCTTAGCCATGTCAACTCCAATCCACCGAGCCCTTCTCGGCGTCTTGGTCATGACAGTGAAGTTGAGTCTTGGTTTGTCAAGTTTGTTTCTGCAGAGTTGTCAAGGCCCACCTGAATGTCCCTACTGGCGCTGGCAGAGATCTACGCCAACCGTCGCACTGTTTGACCCCATCACCCTCGCGAAGGATCCTCAAACGGTCGTCACACGTGGCCAAGCGAGGGGCGGCCTCTTGCAATGGCCCTACCGGCTCGCACGGTACGGGCCATGTCCGACAACGCAGTTCAAGAATACGACGCCAACGGCCGTCGTCTACCTGGTCCCCACGCAACCCAACCGCGCGTTGGCGACACCATGGTGCGCATCTCGAACTGCATCTTCACGACGACCGACTTTTTGAACCACGTCGCCGCCTCCGGTGAACTCCCCACCCCCGGCGCCATCGCCCAGCTCATTGCCGAGCGGATTTCCGCCACTGATCACTTCACCGAGCGCCAAGTCACCTTGGACGTGCTCGTCGACGTCGCCTCACGCGAAGCCTCACTCGCCGCCCGCCTCGCCGAGACCGCCCTCGCCCAGGCAACCTCCACCACGCGCCGGCGCGCCACGGCGCGCCTCGACACGTGGGTTGTCAAAGCGCTCAAGAACGCGAACATCAACACCTCGCCAGACGACTTAGAGGCCCTAAATCTGCTGGCCAACCCCACCGCCCAGCTCGCCGCCCGGCTCCTCGCCGCCGAAGCTGCCGCCCACCAGGCCACCAACGGCTACCTGCTCGAAGAGCTTGAGGACGTCTATGACTCAGTCGTCCACCCCCACACCCCGACGACCGCCATCGCCGCCCTCGTCGAGCGCGGCATCGACGGAGAAAGTCTGTGCTGGGCCGTGGTCTCACGAGAGTCGCGCCGGCACATCCTGCTCGTCATGAAAGAGGCCAATCGCGCCGCTCGCAGCTACAACGACCTATCAGCCGAGCAGCTCATTGGTTATGCCTACCAAGGACTGCGCTTGGCGCTTCGCAACTACGACCCCGCTCGCGGCATGTTTTCGACCTACGCCTGTCCGCGAATTCGCGGCACGATACGTGACGGCATCCGCTCCGAATCACACCTGCCCAAGCGCCTCATCACCTTTGTTCGAAAAGTAGAGCGCACCCGTGAACAGCTCAGCCAGAACTTAGGACGTCACCCCACTTTGGCTGAAGTAGCTGGCGCCCTCGACGTCGATCTCGACAAGATCGCCAAGGTCGCCACGTACGCCACCCCCGCGAGCTACGACGAACTGCTCATGCGCCCCGGTTTTCACGAACCGGCCGCCCTGGTCGACGACGCTGACCCCCTCGACATCTCCGAGCGCCTCGCGCGGCGCGGCGCCATCGATCAAGCGCTGGCCAAACTACCGCTCGACGAAGCCACCGCTGTTCGTCTCTTAGTGCTAGAAGAACTCTCCGTCAGCGAGGCCGAAGAACTCTCGGGCTTACCCGCTCGCCAACTTCGCGCCGCCCGGGCTCGTGGCTTAGAGGCTCTGGCCTCACTACTCTCCGAGTGGGCTCCGGGCGTTAACGCCTAAAGCTCTTCTCGAAGCTTTTCGACCACGCCCGGCTTAGTCGCGCTAGCTACAGCCGCCGCTGGGCTCTGTTAACCGCTCCGGCTAGCTTCGACCCCGCGGCGCGTAGTCCAATCTCTTCCATCGTCGATCGAATGCGCTCGCTGTCCAAGTCGCGCAGCTTCACACCCGACACATCAAGCACCAGGTCACGCCGCAGCGTGCCCACCTGACGATTACGTCGAAAGGTATCTACACCCGCCAGCAACTGGTCGCGGACCTTTGCCCCGACTACCCCAGCCGTAGCGACTGGATCCGCAATGGCGTCTTCGATGTCACCAAAGGCCCCGATCAACGCCGCGGCGCGCTTTGGTCCGACCCCGAGCACGCCCGTCAAGTTGTCAGCCCCCTCACCGAGCAGCGCCGCGTACTCGACCCACCTACTGCCCGTCACCGCGTACTTCGCTTGCAACTCGGCGTCAGTAACCAACTTGCCTTCGGGCTTGTACACAGCGCACGTGGGACTTACCAACTGGTGGGCGTCTTTGTCCGAGCTAACCACCACGGCGCGAGCCTGGTTGTCAATGGCCATCTGCGCCAGAGTTGCAAGCACGTCGTCAGCCTCCCAGTCGGGCACTGAGCCACAGGCCACTCCCGCGGCTTCGAGCACCACGTGCACGAGAGCCAGCTGGTCAACGAGCTCTGGTGCGGGCGCACTGCGACCTTGCTTGTAGCTGGGCGCCAGGGCCTTACGGCTGGGACAGCCTCCGGGTAGATCAAAGGCCACCATCAAAGAGCTCGGCTGCAGTTCATCGATGTACTTGGCGATCAAGTTCACGAGTCCGTGCAAGGCCCAAATGGCCCGCCCGTCCTTGTCCGTCATCTGGGTTGACTCCAGCGCGTAAAAAGAGCGGTGCAGCAGGTTGGTTCCGTCAAGTCCGAGCAGTGTTTGCATACCGTAGATAGTGTCCAAACAGTCCCGCCGCGCATACCCTGGCGCCGCGGAACTCCCGGCTACATCTTTGTCAAAGGCCCCAAGGCAAGCACCCAGTGCGCACTGCTTGGTGGCCGGGACTATTGAAGTACATGGCTCCCAACTCTTTTTTCAACAAACCCTGGGCCCCACGCGCCGCAACGGCTCTGTTGTTGCTTCCCCTTGCTCTGTGGATCGCCGTAGCCCTCTTCACCACAAAATCCACCCCCTCGCCCGGGCCCCTCACCGCCTGTCAGCCAAGCCAGGTGTCGGCCGTCTGGGTACAAGGCAGCGGAGCAGCGGGAACCATCCTCGACGCCATCTCCCTGTACAACCACTCCCACGTCGCGTGCACGGTACCAAGTCCGCTTCGCTTGCGGACGACTGACGACCAGCGCAACTCGGTACCCACGACTCACTCCCCGGCAAGCAGCTGGATTGTTCCCGCCAGCGACTTCATCACGGCCCCGCGCGAGAAGGTTCTTCCCGCCAAGCATCTATACTTCTACGTTCGCTACGGCGACGTACAGTCGACCGCCGCCGCGTGCCCCACGGTGTCAAACGTCACCGTTGTACTCGACAACCACTCGCTTGATCTGCACCCGTCGTTCGCGCTCTCTGTGTGCAGCGCTGCTCTCGACGTCTCTCCGGCAACCAAGCAACCGCCCCTTTTCTAACGCCGCCTCTCCGCCGCCGGGGCCGAGAAAACGCGAGTGCACGCCCGCTCGTTTCGGACACAATTTGCAGTATGAAAAACGCTCCCTATCGTTGCTACCGGCCAATCGCTTCAACGGTACGAGTTATGAGAAAAGCCCGTACCCACGCCCTGTCGCTCCTGGCCCTGTTCACTCTTTTGGTCCCCTTGTTCTACCTGGCCCCTACTGCTGGGGCCACGCCACCACCAAGCGTGCCCGTGCTTTCCTCGTCGCACAAGATTCACATCCTCCCCGTGCACGGATCACGCCACGCGCACACCGCCGGACTCATCACACTCACCCAGTGCAACACCCCTGACTGCCCACCTGCCGGCTTTGCCTCAATGACCTACCAGGGTGGCCCCATTGTCACCACTCCCAAGGTCTATCTGGTGAGCTTCTCTGACACCCAAGGCTCACTACAGCCAGCGGGTGGTTTCGTACCAGGAATCTTCGCGAGCTCCGAGCCAAACGGGGCCGGCGCCATAAACGCGGTCGTGAACTCATCAGCCCTTGACGCCCTCGCCGCCGAGTACGACGTACCCTCCAAGGGCTACTTCATCCAGCACGGCTCCTTTGCCGGCGTCGTCACGCTCTACAACCCCACCCTCGCCGACGCCACGACGATCGACGACACCCAGATCACCGCCGCTTTGCGTTCGGCCAGCTACTCCGGCCAACTACCCAGCTACGACGCCAACTCGATCTTCGTCGCTGTCTTTCGCAGTAACCAAGTAGTTACGATCAACGCCGCAGGCATCGACTCGACTACTGGTTTCTGCGGTTATCACTCGTGGGTGTCAGCTTTCGGTGCGAACAACAATGTTCCCCAAGAACTTAACTACGTTGTGCTGCCCAACGAGGCCGCAAACCCCGGGTGCAGCTACGCCGGCCAGTCCGCTATCGCCTTTGACAACTGGACCCCCGTACTCGCTCACGAGCTCATGGAGGTCATCACCGACCCCGCAATCTCGGCGTGGTTCAACGCCGGCAACGAGTGGGAGATAGGAGACCTCTGCGAGTATGGCCACCCAGTAGCGGCCCAGCTACCAGGGAGCACCTACAACTACTTCTTGCAGTACGAGTTTTCCAACCTGGGCGCCAATTGCATCCTCACCAAACCGGCTGCTGTCTTGACCGCGAGCTACTCATCGCCCTCAAATGGCACAGCGACCATTTCGACCTACCTCGCCAACGCGGGTACACCCATCGCCAATGCGCAGGTGCTGCTCGTTAACGCAAACGGCATTGTCGCCACCGCTACGACCGACCAGGACGGCAACGCCTCATTCCCGAACTCCCCACTTACCGGCGTCTCAGTCTTCTACGCGGGCAACGCCGAGGTAGCGGGCCTGAGCACCAGTCCAGGCACTCCGCCACTCTTCGGACCAACGCTCATGTCAGCCACGCCGGGCAACGCCCAGATCACCGCCACCTGGCAAGCACCCAGCTACACCTCGGGTCAGATCATTACTGGTTACGTGGCCGTCGCCATTGCGGGCACATCCACCCTGTCGTGCTCCACAACATCCCTGGCGTGCACCATTACCGGTCTCCAAAACGGAACTAACTACCTAGTCTCAGTTTCCGCAGTCACCGCCGGAGGGCTCTCTCCCGCCTCGAACACGCTGGCCGTGACCCCCGCGACCGTGCCGAGCGCACCCTCGTCAATGACTGCCACGCCGGGCAACGCCCGCATCTACCTCACCTGGACAGCGCCGGCCTTCAACGGCGGCGCCCCTCTAACGGGATACCAGATCACTGCCAAGATTCTTGGCAGCACCCCAATAACCACGAACGTTGGCGCATCAACTACCAGCTACACGTTGACTGGCCTGCAAAACGGTCTGGAGTACTCCGTCGCCATTGTTGCTCTCAACGCCGTGGGCTCGTCACCCAATCTTGCCCGCCCCGTCACTCCCACGGCTGGTCCGGGATCGCCGACCAGCCTCACCGCCGCGCCCGGAGCTGGATCAATCACGCCATCGTGGTCCGCCGCCACTCCCCAAAGCGGCTACCCAATCTCCGAATACGTCGCCTCCGCCACGGATGGCACGAACACCTTCTCGTGCACTACCACCACGCTCACGTGCACCATCACGGGCCTTAGCCCCTCGGTGAGCTACTCGCTCAGCGTGGTCGCCATCGCCGCTGACGGGACCTCTGACCCGGCCGTACTGCCAAGTGTCTACACGCTCGGACCCCCGTCGGCCCCCGACGCCCCGAGCGTAACTGCGCTTAACAACACGCTGAATGTCTCGTGGTCGGCCACGAACGCCACGAGCTACACCGCGTACGCCTTCGACGGGTCTTCCACCTATTCGTGCACCACGTCGAGCACCAGTTGCTTCATCACCGGGCTCACCAACAACACGAGCTACAGCGTGTACGTCGTGGCCGCAAACGCGTACGGATCCTCCGCAGCTTCACCGAGCACTTCAGCCAGCCCCGCGCCCGTGTTCACCTGGTCGCTCTCGGCGCCCACCAGCGCCCTCGTCGGTTCACACCCCTCGGTCACCCTGCAGTTGAACCCTGGACTGCCCACCACCACCCTGCCCGCGTCAGGAACACCGGTCACCTTGCTCGTGAACGGCATCTCCTACACAGCGGGCATCAACTCCCAAGGCGTCGCCACGTTCACACCCTTGGTGGGTGCTGGAACAAATCAGCTGTCATTCTTGATTTCCGGTGGTACCACGCTGGCCTCACCAACGTCGTCGGCAGTTATCGCTGGTCTCTACGGCTTTGGAGGGTACAGCCCGTCCACCCTCTCGGCGGGCTCCACGAGCGTCTCGTTCGAACTGCTGAACGCCGCCGGCATCATGCCGGCCGTCCAAGCCACTGGGGTCGCAAGCACCAACACCATTGGCCTGCGCGTCACCTCGGGCTCGAAGAACCGCATCCAGATCTGCAGCTACACCGCCCCGCAGTTCTACTGCGCCAACACCACGCCCTACGGCCTGCAGACCTTCACGGTTGTTCAGTTCGTTGGGGGAGCGTGGGTTCCCCTGCTCGGTGCGAGCTCGGTCTACCTCTTTGGTACTCGCCTGACACCCGGTCACGGCCTGGCCGTCGGTCAATCGCTCTACTCCGCCAATGGTCTCTACCACGCAACCTTGCTCCCATCAGGTGTCCTGGCCGTCTACGGACCACACGGTCTCGTGTGGCGCTCTACCACATCACCTACTCCGGCCCGCCAAGCCTGGCTGCGTGGAAACGGAGCGCTCTACTTGATTGGTGTGCCCTCGGGACGTGTGTACTGGCACGTTGGTGCTGGTGGCACCCACCTCGACATGCAAGGTGACGGTAATTTTGTCCTCTACGCCGGTAACCGTCCCATTTGGCACTCGCGCTGACGAGCAACCCTCTGGCGCCGTGTATATCCGGTAAAAAGATACCGTTTAGATACCGCCACGCCGTGGTGTTCTCGTTTGTTGGCTACCTAGAATGACGAGCCACCAGACCCCGGGGACAACTCATGCGCCACGCCGACCAATACTTACAAGCCGCTCAACGGCTCATCGACGACGACACGTTGGATGACCCCTACCGGGTAGTAGCCGTCTTTGACGCGCAAGGTTCCCTGGTCCACGTCTCGACACGCTTTAGCGAGCTCACCGGCATGTCCAAAGAGGAGTCCCGCGGGCAGGGATATTTGTTGTGCGTGCACCCCGAAGACGTTCTCACCGTCATGACCAGCTGCTCGGCCGCCGTGAACCAGCGCCGGGGCATCGGGGCCTACTACCGCCTGGTACATCGCGACACCAAGCAGATCATCCACATGATCGCTCTCGCTCAGCCGCTCTTTGACGAAAAGAACCGCTTCAACGGCATCATCTTGCGCTGCGCCGAACTGATCAACAAGCCCACTTACGAACAGATCCACCAAACGAGCACGCCACTCGTCGCCGCTCTCGACATGAACCTGTACTTCACCTCGCTCAACGGCGCCGCCGCGGCCATCCTGGGTCCGCCCGAGAACGTCATTGGTCACTGCGTGATGGAGTTCGTGCACCCCGACGACGTCGACATCGCACTCAATGGTCTCTACGACGTCGTCGCCAGCCACGAGCCCATCGGCCCCGTCACCGTTCGCATGTTCGATTTCACCGGAGCCATTCGCTACATCGAGGTCTTCGCTCGCAACTTAAGCGAACTAGTCATGGTCGGCGGAATCCTCATCGACGCCCGCGACGTCACCGAACAAGTCGTCGCGGCGCGCGCCCTCGCCGAGCAGCTACAGCGCCAAGCCCAGATCCTCGAGCAGCTCAACGAAGGCGTCTGGGTCATCGACGATCAAGGCATCACCACCTACGCCAACCCCGCGCTCTGTGCCATGTTGAACGTCTCTGCCACTGAGCTACTCGGCCACAGCTGCCTCGACTCCATCGACCCGGCTCACCACTGGGTCGCGACTGCAGGCTTCGCCTCATTCGTCGAAACCGCGAAAGAGCGCTTCGCGTTGGTCCTAAGCCCCAAGAACGCACCACCACTCGTTACCGAAGCCACTCTCAGTGCTCTCTTCGAAGGCGGCTTCGTCGCCACGGTGGCCGACGTAAGTGCCCGCATCCACGCCCACGAGGCCACCGTCCTTGCCCACTCCGCCGTTGATTACGCCAACCAGCTAAGGGCCACGTTGCTCTCTCGGGTCAGCCACGAGCTGCGAACCCCACTGCACGCCATCTTGGGCTACAGCGAGCTGTTGCGGAGCACTCTGCCCGTTGAGGCCGAGTGCTACTTGAATCAGTTAGACACCGCGACGACACACCTGCGCGCCCTTATCGATGACGTGCTCGACATCACTACCCTCGACGCCGACTCGCTCGCCTTAGATTTACGCCCCGTCAGTAGCGCTGAGATCATCAACGACGCCATCATTCTCGCCACCCCCCTCGCCACCCCGCAAAGAACCGAAGTTATCTCCATCGCGCGCGACAACCCCACCATTCTTACTGATCGTCAACGTCTCGCCCAGGCTCTCACCAACCTGCTCGCTAACGCCATCAAGTACTCACCGCCCTTCTCCACGATCACCGTCAACTGCGTCGCTTCTGGCGGCAACGTCGAGTTTCGCGTCACTGACGCCGGACCGGGTGTGGCCCCCGAAGAGGCCCAGGCCATCTTCCAGCCCTTCTATCGCGGACGCGCTGGCAAGAGCGCCCCGGGCTCGGGCCTGGGCCTAACGGTTGTTGCTTCTATCGCCAGTGCTCTCGGCGCCAACGTGCGCGTGGCGGGCAACACCTTCGTTGTGTCTCTGCCACTGCCACTCGCGTTAACGGTAGAGACAACGCCAACCTCCCAAGAACCACCAGAGTTGTCGACCAAGTCTGTGGTTCTACAGATCGAAGACGACCCCGTCACCGCTCTCTTGCTCGCCCAAGTCATTGGCTCGTCGTGTGACTTAGAGCTCCACCAGGCCGCAACTGCCCACTCTGGCCAAGAACTCCTGCTCTCACTGCCCGTCGATGTTCTGGTGCTCGACTTGTCGTTGCCTGACGGGTCTGGTCAAGAGATCTTGTCGACGCTTCGCAGCTCGGCTGAGTTCCGCGATCTACCCGTCATCGTCACCACCGCCGACGCCCGGCGCTCTACCGAGGCTGAGCTTCGTCGCCTCGGCGTACAGGGATACTTGGTAAAACCCTTCTCTCTTCACGACCTGCCTGATCAGATCCGCACCCTGGTAGAAAAGACCAAAGCCGCCACCGGGGCAACGGTGTAAAGCTACGCTTTGGTTCTCGCACCCTCGGCTGAACTCGCCTCGTCAGGGCTATTGGGTACCTCGATTACTTCTACCATCGAAGTCGGATAGCGCACCTCGACACCGTTGGTCATACGAACCACACTCGCCCCACCGCCACTGCTCACAAGCGTCCCGAGCACTCGGCCCGAGGCGCGCACCCGCACGGTTTTGCCCACATCCGCACCGAACTCACGAACGGCAACGTCAAAAGAGCCACGAGTCTCCTCAGGCGTTGATGTTCTTTCGTGGGACGCGTGTTCTTCACCACTCGGCTGCCAGAGTTGAATGCGCAGTCCCACGACCTCGCCTTCGCCGACTCGGACAATCTCACCGCATAACTCACCGGCTTCGCCCGCCACCATCTTGGCCGCCACTGCTTTGGGCAGGTGCCCGACGAGATCACCGCCGGCGTACACCGCGTACGCATTGGCGTCAAAGGGGTTCTCTGGTTCGTGAACTGCTCGCACCTTCATACCCACGCGACATTTCGCCACCTGTTCTTGGTGCCACGAGACACCAACGACGGCGACTTCGACGGGAAAGATGAGAGTAGGGGCCAGAGTGGTCATGGGCTCTACAGTGTCCGCTTGGCTGGCCAGTTCACACGCCGCCAAGGGACCAAAAACCCCAGGCCCGCGTCTACGCCCACCCCGCTACTCGGGCCAGACGTACGCGAGATCCATCTCTAAGCCCTCTTCGAAGAGGGGTCCGTAGAACTCTGGCCACTTGCGCTTCAGGTTGCTCCGGTGACTGCGGTGCACGTCGTCGCGCCCCAGCCACTCAGGGTCCGCGTCCGACCTCGCTCCGTGCGCCGTTTCGAAGGCAGCCAGTGCCTGGCGCGTCTTTGCCAAACAGCTGTCTTGGTAGCCCCGCGCCACCCACTCCGCGCACACCGCCTCTTGGTAGCGCCCCAGCGCCCTTTCGTACCCACGCCACATGCGCACCGCTGGGTGGTTAGCCCAGCCGTACCCGGGCACCAATAACGCATTCATGATCTGCAGAGTTTCCACCCGTTGCTTACCGAGGCGCTGACGATCGAGTACTCGCGCACTCATCGCGAAGTCGGCGTACGGCAAGAAGGTCTGCACCCCAAGTACTGTGCTGACCAGTTAGCCGACGCACCAAATACCGCGAAAGAGAAAAAGACCCCCGAAGATTGCTCTTCGGGGGTCTTTTGATTTTCGAGCGGCTTTACGCTCCAGGGTGACTTTGTCGCCACGCCGCACAGGTCGCGCACTCGCAGCCCTTAGCCGCGTTGCGCGCAACCAAGATGTCGGCAATGTCCATGTCGACGGGCATCTCGTGGATGCTGAGGCGTGCTTCGGGAAAGCCACTCGCCAAAAAGTGGTCGTAGACCAGCTTTTGACTGGCCCGTCCCGCTTCGTCACCGTCCATGCAGATACGCACGCTGTGACCCGCTTTGGCGAGAGCCTTCACTGACTTCACCGGTGGCAGCACACCCGTACCGGGCATACCAAAGGCCTTGTTGCCGAGCGTGAGATCGGCCGCAACGTCCTTGGCGCCTTCGACGATGTCAACGCGCGACGGTGCCAGCTTGCACAAGTACTCAAGACCGATGCCCACCAGGTGGTCCGGTCCTGCACCACGCAAACTCATGAAGGCGGGAACGTACGGTCCTTCGCCTCGCTTGTGCGCGGCGATCTTGGCTTTTTGCTTGGCGCTCGGGCGGAACTGCATGGACATGCAGTTACCACTCGGACCGATCTGCGGCTCCACGACGGGGTAGTTGGCGCTGAACATGAAGCGCAGCCCCAGACCTAACCGGTCAGTAGTTCCGTCCTCGATCGGCGCACCAACGCCGGCCTTAACGACTCCGTCAACGCCAAAGGAGCTAACGAGCTCTTTGGCCAACGCGTCAGGGTCGGTGATGTACACAAAGCCCACCGTCGCTACGGCCTCGGCACTGATGTGCCACGTGGCGTAGTAGCGAACTGCTTCGGGCAAACTCGCGTGCGCACTGGCCAAAATGGCGTTGTACACCGCAACGGTTTGCTCGGTGAGTTCGGCCTTGAACGAGTTCTTGGCGAGCGCTTCGGCACGTTTGGCGGCTTCCGACAAACGTTGCTGGCGGTGCTCGTCGCTTTCGCCCGTGTCGCTGGTCTTGCCGTTCAAGAGATCGACGGCTTCGGGGAAAGAGACACCGAGTACCTCTTGCACGAGCTTGGTAGCTCCCGCAAAGCCCTTGCACTTGTGGCACTTGAAGTACGAACCGGTGGCGCTCGTGACGAGCTGCACCGTGCCGCGCTTCGAAGTCCCACACCAGGGGCAGGTCAGGTTCTTTCCGTCAGCGAGACCGCACAGGGCGGCCGCCAGGGGAAGTTGACGCGAAGCTGATTCAATCTCGGCTTCGGTCTTGAGGTTCGATGCGGGCCGCGAAGGGCCCGCGAGCTTGGGCGCTTTGCGCTGAGCTTGCTGGCCAGTGGTCACACTGAACTCCTGTCTTTGCTTGTTCAAATTCGCCCCGCGGTTGCGGGGCGACTGCAAAGCACCGTTCACGCGCCCTCGGTCAGTAAAAGGACGTCTTGGTGATGGAGAGTCGGGTGCGCGCGGGGTCACGCTCGCTACTGTCACGACTCCGAGCAACGACGCAATCGCCACTACGCCGGCCTTTCAACCACGCCCGTCGTCGCCCCTCGACTTTGATTGCCCCCGCCCGTCACGCACGAACAGTGATCACCATGACAATCACAACCAATACAAAAGAGGTAGCTAACGCCGCGACCTACCAGGTCGCGCCCGTTGCCTACATCGTGGACACCAACGCGGCGCTGGCCGCCGTTGCCCGTTTGGCTAACGCCACCTGGGTCGCCGCTGACACCGAAACCGTGGCTCGCCACGAAGACGGCACGCTGCGCGACCTCTCGGTCGACGGCCCCGGTGCGCTGCGCGTGCTCTCGCTGGCCGGACGCTTTGACACGCCTGACGGTGTGCTCATCGAGTCCTACGTCTTTGACTTCGGCACGCACGTGCCCGTGGACCCCACAACGGCTGCGCAGTACAACGTCTCGGCCACTGAGGCTTTCATTGACCGCACGGCCTTCGCCCACGCGATCAAAGACTGCACGTGGTACTTCTGGAACGCCGACTTCGACGAACGCGTCTTGCAAGAGGCCGGCATCTCGCCGCGCTTCTACGAAGACCTCATGCTCTACCAGGCCTCACTGGCCCTTGGTAGTTCAGGTGTGTCCTTCTACGACTCGCTCGCTCAAGTGGCCAACTGGTACCTGGGCGTTGACATTGAAGGCAAGGGCACGGTGCAGCTCAGCTACACCGCCGACCAGCCGCTCGATGTTGACCAGGTCCGCTACGCCGGTGACGACGTTATCGCTACCTGTGAGCTTGTAAAGGTCCTCAGTGACAAAGTTGCTGAGTCCAATCTGCGCGACGCAGTCAACTTAGAAGTCGGAGCTCGCCCATTTCGCTCTCTCATGGAGCGCTCGGGTATTCCCTTCGACGTCACTGGTTGGCGAGCGGTGCTGGCCAAAGTCGAGTCCGAACTCGAGCGCATCGAGGGTCGCCTCGCTGAGCTCACTGGTGGGGGACAGGCCAACCTCTTCGACGCTGTCGAACGGCCAACCTGGAACCCGTCGAGTCCCGAAGACGTCAAGAAGGCGCTGAACACCTACGCCCCTGACGCCGTGCGTGCCCACCTCGGTGGCCGCCTCTTCGAAAAGTTCGACTCCATCGACAACGCCGCTCTCCAGATGCTGGACTGCGACATTGCCCGAGCCCTGCTCGAGCACCGCGAACAAGCCAAGTTGCTCTCGACCTACGGTGAGAAGTTCATCACCAACGTTCGAGACGACGGCCGCGTTCACGCGCGCTACCTGCAAAACATCGTTTCAACGGGACGTCTGTCCTCGTCGAAGCCCAACATGCAAAACAACGCGCCGCAGATGAAGCCGTACTACGCCCCCGTCAACCGCCCCACTCGTCTCGCCGACGGGACTTGGGACGTGAAGGCGGGCCAGCGGGTCTTCGTGCTCGGTGACCTCGGACAAGCTGAGCTGCGCTACGCCGCTCAGGTCTCGGGTGACCCCGCACTGATTGATGCCTTCATCCGTGGTGATGACATGCACGTCGTGACTGCCTCGCGCATGTTCAAAGTTGACATGGCCGCTCTCAAAGAGTCCGACCCCAAGGAGTACAAGACTTACCGCCAACGCGGCAAGACCATGAACTTCGCGGTGATCTACGGCCTGGGCCCTCGCGCCCTCGGCCAGACTCTCACGCTGGCCGGTGTTCCCACCACGCCAGACGAAGCGGCTGAGTTGTTGCGCTTGTACTTGGAGGCCTTCCCCGAGGTCGCCAAGTGGCTCGCGGGACGTGACGCCACCATTAAGGCGCTGACTGACCAGCCGCCGCGCTGCGACTTTGATCGCACGCTGCGCCTGCACCGTCTGCTGCCCAAGGTCACCGCGGCCAAGAAGGCCCTCAAGGCCGAGCTGGACCGCGCCCCGTCAATGGACGAAATCGTCGAACGAGTAACGCCCCGCGCCGAACTCGCCGACGAGATGACCCGCCGTCTCGGCCACGTTCCCTCATCTGAGGAACTGGAAACCGAGTGGGCTCGTCGCATCGAAGTCGCCACCTGGGCTCTGCGCTTTCGCGCTCCCGTGGTAGTGGCCGAAAATGGCGAACCTCTGGCCTTCGAGTCACGTACCAGCGTTGGTCGTCGACGTATCTTTAATGTCTCGACTGAGGCCTGGATCGCGTCCATGCTCTTGTCCGTCGCCACCGCTCGCCGCGGTGAGTACGTTGCCATTCGACAGGCCTTCGAGGCCCAGTCGGAAGTCGCGCTCTCCAAGCCCGACGGCAAGACCCTGACTCGCGACCAGCTCAAGAAGAAGTTCGAAGACAAGGACCTAAAGATGTCCTTTCTGAACTTCATCTTGCGCCACCTCGGTGCTCGGGCCGATCAGCTCTGCTACGCCGCCGTAGCCGACTGCATCGGTGGTCTCGGAAACGCGTACCGCAACGCCCCGATTCAAGGTGGTGTAGCTGACGCGGTGTTGATGGCCTACCAGATGCTCTACGAGCGCCTGGCCCGGTTCCAAAACGCCGTTCCGGTACAAAGCGTGCACGACTCCATTGTCTTGGAAGTCAACGTCGAAGAGGCTGTTGAGATCGCTGAGATCTTGAAGGCCACGATGGAAGAGGGCTTGAAGCACTTCTGCCCCGATGTTCCGGCCAAGGCCGACGTCGACATCGCGACCAGCCTCGACGCTGACAAAGACGGCATTGACGTCGACGTGCTCCTGGCTGCCTTCAAGTAGTCAAACCAAAAAGGACCCCCAGCTTTTCAAAGCTGGGGGTCCTTTTCTTTTCTTCACCCACCGCCAACGTTCCCGGCGCACTTCACCACCGCACTCACACTATGTACCATGACCAACCAAGACCCCGGCACTTCGCGACGCCCCGACGACCAAAATCCATGGGCCCTCAACCTGGTCGTTCGCTTGGAAAAAGACGTCGTTGTCTACGAACAAGACCTCCTCGTAGCCGCCGCCCAGGCCACCTTGGCGCTCCTCTACGACGACCGGGCTACCACCTCGTGGCAGCCCGCGATCGATCGCTGGCGAGACGGACGCATCCGAAAGCTCTGTCGGCGCGCTCGCGGTGCCAAGTGGCACGCCACCGATGAGTTAGACCACGTCGAAGTCACCGTCGCCACAGCCACCGTGCGGGCCTTTGTGCCGACTGCGGTCGCCAGCCAGCCGCCCGCCCTCGCCAAGCTGCAAATGGCCGGCACCGATCTACCAGCCCGCGAGACCACCTACGTGGTCCCGACGCCTAACGCGCTCGAGATCCTCATCGCCCCCGACCTCACCATGAGTTCAGCCAAGGCGGCCGTGCAAGTAGCCCACGCCGCCCAACTGGCCACCGCTCGGCTCGACCCCGCTGTTCGCGAGCAGTGGTTCAACGCCACTCGCCCGGTCTTCGTCCGCCCCGCCACCGACCTTGAGTGGCGCACGCTGCAAGGCCCCGACGTCGTCGTTGTCCACGACGCGGGCTTCACCGAAGTGCTACCCGGATCTCGCACCTGCGCAGCGCGCTTTCGTTCCCCCTGAGCCCCTACGCCGCACTGGGCCTAGGTGCGAGTCCCGCTCGTTCATTCACAGTCCCGTGAGTGAAACCGAGTGACCGCCCCCGCAACATCCCTCACGTCCCCGGGGTCTATCGCTTCTCCAACGCCGCTGGCGCGGTCATCTACATCGGCAAGGCCAAGGACTTGGCCAACCGCCTCGCCAACTACTTCGCCAGCCCCGACACCCTGCATCCGCGTACCGCGGCCATGGTCAAAGAAGCCACCAGCGTCACCTGGCTCGAGCTCGCTTCTGAACAAGAGGCCCTGCTCGTCGAACAACAGCTCATCTCCGCCAACCAACCGCGCTACAACGTCCGCCTGCGCGCCCACGACGCCTATCCCGTCGTCGTCATCACGAAAGAGGAGTTTCCTCGCGTCTACTTGACGCACAACCCGCCACCGGGAGCCGATATCTTCGGACCCTACCCGGCCACCAAGCAACTCGGTGTTCTCGTAGAGAACCTCGTGGCTGCTTTGCAGTTGCGCGGCTGCCGCCCTGGTGTATACAAGACCGCCATTCGCACCAAGCGCCCCTGCCTCTTGTACGAGCTGGGGCGCTGCTCGGCTCCCTGTATCTCCGCGATCGACAAGAAGAGCTACGACGAACAGGTTGACACCATCCGTTCGGTGTTGGTCGGAAAAGACCGCAACCTCGCCGCCACGCTCTCTGCTCAGATGCAGCGCCTGGCTGCTGCCCGTGAGTACGAAGAGGCCGCCCGGCTTCGAGACCTTCTGAAGGCTATTGACTCCATCGCCACGAAAGACCAGTTGGACCTGCCGGCGTCTCTCAACTGTGACGTCCTCGCGACCTCGCTCGGGCCCGCCTCTACGGCCCTCGCCGTCTTGGTCGTACGTCACGGACGCTTGGTGGCCTTTCATTCCTCGGTTGTCTCCACCGAAGAGCTGCTCGACTCCGCTTTGGACTTTGACCAGTGCGCCGACCCCACCTGGCACCAGCGCGCCTCACTGGCCGCCACATTGGCCTACTACCGCGAGCACGAACCCGCCCCGCTCGTACTCACTGACGTCGAGTTGCCAGAACTGGCCCCAGCCCTCGCGGCCCTCTCGCCGGAAAATAGAGCGCCCAAGGTACAAACACCAAAGCGCGCGCTTCGCTACGAACTGCTCACCCGAGCAATCGCTCACGCCAAAGACGTCGCTCGCCGTACGCTAAGACCCCAAGACCACGCCGAGCGTTCCGCCGCCATCTTGGAGCTACAAAGCGCGCTCGATCTTCCCGCGGCTCCACTTCGCATTGAGTGCTACGACAACGCGCACTTGCAAACCACCAACTACGTCGGCTCCATGGTCGTCTTCGTAGATGGCGTGCCCCGGCCCGCCCACTACCGGTCCTTCAGCTTCGAAAAAGAAGCAGCCTCTGCCAACACCCCGCAAGTCGGTGACGACCTCTCCGCGATGCGCACCATGCTCACGCGCCGCCTACGTCACCTCACCGATGCGCCCGTCGACGACCCCTCGCTGTCTATAACTCCCGATCTCTTGCTCATCGACGGCGGACCCACCCAACTCGCGACCGTTCAAGAAGTCCTCGTCGACCTCGGTCTGGACATCCCCGTAGCCGCCCTGGCCAAGCGCTTCGAAGAGCTGTACCTGCCGGGCCGCAAAGAGCCCATCCGTCTGCCCGCTGACTCAAAAGCCCTCTACCTCGTCCAGCGCCTGCGCGACGAGGCCCACCGACGCGCAAACACCCATCACGCCAAGCGTCGCGCCAAGTCCATGACCAACTCCACGCTCGACCAGGTAAAAGGCCTCGGCCCCGCCCGCCAGGCCCGCCTGCTCGCCGAGTACTCCTCGGTCACTCGCTTGCGCACCCTGTCTTTATCTGAGTTAAAAGAGATCTCCTACCTGCCAACCGCCGTCGCCTCCACTCTCTATACAGCTCTGCACCCCGACACCCTCGCACCGCCCGCAAGCCCCGAGGTCACCGCTTGAACCGTGCCCTTCGCCCGTGGCAGGTGCGTGCCTGCGTGTTCTTGGTGATGAAACGGCATCCCGGAGTGCTGAACTTACTGCCACCCGCGAGCGCGGGCGCCCTGGTGGCGCGCTGGCTGAACCGGCCCGCGAACACCTTGCGCCACGCCCAGGTGCAAGCCGCCCTCATGGGCATGCTCGCTAACGAGACCACACCGTGGTCGTCCGCCGAAGCGGCGCGGTTCACCTTCGCCGGTCGCCGCCTCTTTCCCCGCGAGGTCCGCGGCCGCGACTTTGACGCGAACTACGCCTTCTTCTTTGACGTGCAAGAAGCCCGAGCGAGGGGAGTGCCTGTCTGTGTAGAAGAGATAGGCACTCCCCACCGCCCTCTATCTCTTTGCCGCCCATCCCAAACTCACTCGCCAGCTGGTGAACTTTCTCTGGCCCTACTTCACCTCGGACCCGAACGAGAACTTGCAAGTACGTCTTCACATCTTCACCAAGGTCGCCCGCACCTTGCAAGAACTGCACCGCCACGGCCCGAGCGCCCTAGAGCTCGCCCTCGGCATGAGCACGCGCGCCACCACTCCGCTAAGCGGAGCCTTTGGTCCAGGTGCCATGGAAGTAGCGAGTCGTCCCGGACAGCCCAGTACTCTAGCCACGATTGACTACCAGCTACTAGACGCCTTCGCCGCCACGGTCGTGCTGCTCGACCACGCGTCGTAAAACAAACTCTTCGATCTCCTTGGTGTTTGGCGACAAACTCGCCCCTGCTGGCGCACTCAAAAAAAGCAGTCACGGTGGTTGCCATGGACCTGCACGTCATACCGAGCTCAAATGGCGACGGAGTGTTCCGCCTGCTTTCAAGCCTCTCTACCGCCCAGCGCCTCTTGCTCGACCACCGCGCCGAGCAAGTCCCCGGGTTTGATCCTCTGGCCGGCGACCTGTACGTCAGTCTGCCTGAGGAACTTGAGAGTGATCCGCAAGAAAGCCCCGATGAACAGATGACCCTGTCACTGCCCGTCATGGATCTCTACGGCTGCTGGTGGCAAGACGACGTCAACTGCACCCACGGTGACAACCCGGCCCCCGACTCTGAGTGCGAGTGTGGACCGGTCACCTTCTTAGAAGTAGCCACCCACATTGCTCCCTCCGATCGTCAATTGGTCTTTGACGTCCAAGTAGCGCGCGTCAGTGAGCTGTGGGACCACTTCTGGTCCGGTGAAGCCATCATGTCCCAGAAGTCCTCGGAGCTTGGCGCCGCCTGCGCTGAATGCCTGCTTCACCCCCGCACCCACCTCGCCGACGTGGTGTGCGCCGCCCAAGAAGCCGCCGCCGAGTTCGGCGAGGCCCTCGCCGCCTTCCACGTCTCCATCGCCATCGGTACACCCCGCTGGAGTTGATCCATCGCCAGCACGCGTAACGAAAAATGGACCCGCTTGCGCGGGTCCATTTGGTAGATCTACGACGGGTCGCTTCCACTTCGTCGACTGTGGTTGCAGTCTGGGCACAAGAAGACAACGTCATCGCGCATCAACAGAGTGCGAAGGTGCACGGGGTGCGCCTTCGAATTCATGAGATCGGTACTATTCGTACCCTCGGGGCTTCGAGCAATAGTGCTCATGCGGCTACGTCCACCTTCGCCATAACTTTCGAGCTGCAGACGAGCCCGGCAGTCGTGACAGCGAGTAAACCGCGCGTCAGCCGCCAGCATCATCTTCATGACGCGGCGTCGTTCACGTTGGGTATCAGCCCAAGAACGAGAGCCGGCAGTGCCGCTCTCGCAACTGAGCGCCTCGGCGCCCAGCTCTGTTTTGTTTGGTTCGAGCATGTCAGGTACTTTTGACGCACCTCGCTACTGAGCAACCAAGGATCCCTAGGTCCAATCTGCGGTGTCAGCGCCCCCGCACCCAGTCGTAGACCGTGACGGGTATTCCTCTGGCCAAGAGAGTCTCTTTGATGATCTCTTCGATGACCGTCCAGTCGCCCCCACCAAGGCCTACGCCAATACGGGGCATGTGCACGCTCACACCGGGCCCGAGTCGCTCGGCGACGCGAGTAAGCCCCTCGCGCAGGGCCTCGTAGCTCACCGCCACCGGACGGCTCGCACTGGCGTACCCCGCCTGCGCGATGACGTTGGCCACGTGAAGTCTCGGTGCCACCTCGACCAGTTGCACTTGACCGAGCGAGAAATCCTCGCCGGACTTCGCCCACTTGCGATACTCAGCTTCTGGACCGGGCCACTTGGCACTGAGGCTTAAAACAAACCCCGCACCCCAGCCACCCTGGTCGTTGCAGATGTGCACGATCACGCGCTCACCCACACCACGCGGCTCCGTCGCGTCACCAAGAACGTATTCGATGACCATCAGACCCCCCGAGGCAGTCGAGCATCCGACCAGCCGAGCAGGCTTTGGGCCTGGCCCATCGCAAAGCGGTCCGTCATCCCCGACACGTAGCGAACCGCCTCTTGCAAGACGTTCGCCTCACTAAGCGCTTCGCGTCCCCGAAGCGCCAGATCGGGTAGCTGGAAGGGGTGCTCGACGTACCACTCAACGAGGCCCCGCAACATCTCTACCACGCGGTCGTTTTGGGACACGCTCGCTGCTCGCAAGTAAATGCGCTCGTAGTTGAAGGCTCGAAAGGTGTCAAGCGCGCTCGCCTCTCGTTCCATGATGCCGACCTTTCCCGTCAGCTCGGCGGCCTGCAGCACTGAACCCACTAGTGAACGGATCTGCTCACTCTGGCGCTCGCCAAGGACCATCGCTACCTCGCGCGGCAGCTCGTCGGGGTGCAAAACGCCCGCGCGAACCGCGTCATCAAAGTCATGGCAGACGTAGGCCAATCGGTCACTGAGTGACACCGTCTCGCCTTCTGGTGTCTGTGGTGCTGCCAAGCGCCAGCTGTGTTGGCGAATACCGTCCAAGGTCTCTACGCAGAGGTTCTGATCACTGAGTACCACGTCGGCCCCCCACAACGCGTGATCGAACCCACCCGGTACGTACTCGGCAAAGGCGTCCTCGCTGGCGTGCCCTCCCGGTCCATGCCCACAGTCGTGACCGAGCGCAATGGCTTCGCTAAGGGCCAGGTTCAATCCGAGCGCCCGCGCGATTGAGGTGGCCACCTGAGCCACCTCAATGGCGTGCGTCATGCGATTTCGAATGTGTACGTTGTCGGGCGCCAAGAAGACCTGGCACTTGCCCGACAAACGCCTAAAGGCACGCGTGTGCTTGATGCGATCCAGGTCGCGTTCGAAGCAGGTCCGAATGACGTCGGCTTCTTCTACCCGCTCGCGCACTCCCGCACCCCGAGCGCGCGTCGCCCCCGGCGACAAGATCAGCTCCTCGGCCTCTTCACGCGCTTCGCGACCCTTGAGGGCAAACGGCCCGTCGCTGACGTTGGCACCCGAGTCACGGTGCGCCCGGCGCACCGCACCCTCGCTCGCGCCATACGCGCTTAAAGAGGCCTGCACGATGTCGCTCGTGCCAGATAGGCCTCCCGGGATCGGGGTCGATAAGGGATCAGTGGGGGAGTCTTTCATGCCAGTTACTGTGTCGGTCGCCCTTCTCCGTTCACTCACCCAAGTAGGCCGCCCTTAGTGCCCTCGCCAGCACTACTTAGGGCCGCGCCCCGCCTACTTCGGGCATCCGCCGATGCCCCTCGAGTTCGCCAAAGTCGCCACCGGCCGCGCCCGGAACAATCAGACCGCACGAACACACGCACGTCGAGAGCCCATCGGCGTACATCACCGTGTAGACGGCCTCGTGGTGGTTTTGGATCTGCAGCACCCGCCACTGCCTTAGTCGTTGCAAGTAGTCCACCGCATTCTCGCGGTCTTCTGGGTCCAGTTGGTCCAAGTACCGCTCGAGTCGCTTAATCTCGCTCGCGATCTCGCTGACCTCGTCATCGTAGAAGTGCCCGCCACCGCCATCTTCCACGAAACTGCTCGAAAATATTGTCACAAAAACACCACCACTTCGCACCGGTCGGTGCTTCTTTAAATGGTGCGCACCTCTTCGCGTTGTGCCAAATGCCTCCCGGCACCTACTAAGGCGCCCTCATGATTTCTCTGCGTTTTCAAGTTCCGTGCAGGCCCCACCCACAACAGAACTGTCACCGACAGCATCAAAAATCACCCACTCAAGCAGGTCACCCTCGCAGATGGCCGCACGCTTAACCTCGCAACCGACTGGCGTCGCATCCTCGGATTCCTGCTCGACCCCCTCGTGCTCGCCATCCCGGTGAACCTGCTGGTCGCCATCACGTCGCCGTCAATCAAGTGGATCGTCTCGACCCTGACGTACGTCGTGTACGTGACCTTCATGATCGCCAAAACCGGCACCACGCTCGGCGGCAAGGCCATGAAGGTCCGCGCAGCTAACGCCACAACCGGCGCACGCCTCACTCTCGCAGAGAGCTTTAAGCGCGCACTGCTCTTTTGGGTGACCGTGCTGCCACTCGACATCACAAGCCTCTGGTCCAACTCTCGCCTGGCCGCTTCTCACAACGTGGGAGATGTTCTTTCGAGTACTGCTCAAACCATCCCGGTCTTCCTCGCCACCTCGCTTCTGTGGCTTATCTCGGTCCTGTGGATCGACATCAGCAAGAAGAAGCAGACCTGGTACGACATCTGGGCCAAGACCATCGTCATCGACACGAGCAACGAGTAGATCTCTACTGGCCATACAAAGCCCCGCTTGCGCCTGCGAGCGGGGCTTTGTTCTTTTGTGTCAACAAGTACTCACACCACTAGGTCATCTCGGTCACATTCGTGCATTCTTAAAAATCCCGTGAATGATAGAGACCACCACATACCTACGAAGGGCGTAACCATGGAATCAAAGATCAAGTCCTACACCACCATCTCGCTAATGCTCGCCCTGGCCGGCATGCTTCTCGAGGTCTATTGGGTGCTTAAAGCCGGTGGAGTTACGCTCAACATTACTGGTGCCGTCTTCGCCCTGGCGATGACGATTGGCTTTGACGCCTCGAACCTCGGCGTTGGCTACGGCACACTTAAGGGCCGCGTCATTGACATGAAGCCGGTGGCCTGGGCGCTCTTCACGCTCTTCTTCCCCCTCGGCGCAGTGCTTAGCTACTTGGTCGCACGCCTGGCCTTCAAGCTTCGACTCAACAAGTAAAAGACCCCGCGTTCAATGAAATGCCCCCGGCAAGTGCCGGGGGCATTTCTTTTACCAAAAGTAGTTGCCGAGGGTGTCTCGGGTGACGGCCACCGGTTCGATGGCTACGTCGCTCGGACTGAGCAACGTCGGGTTGTACCGCGGACTCTCAAGCACCAAGACGCTCAACGTCGCCGGTGCGCGCTTGACGAGTGACCAGCGTCGCACCGCTGTCACCATGTTGTCAAGCGCCCGCTCGTCACAGATCACCGCCACTGCGGCCGCTCCGGCGAACTCGTACTGATCAAGCAGCCCGCCCGAACGGATCAAAGCGTCTTGGCTCGGAAAGATCAGCGCCGGTACCACGCTCTGACCCGCTCGAACGCCAATGTAGGGCGGATCAGCCACCTGGCCCATCCCAAAGACAATGCGATTCACGCGGTGTTCCACACCCCAACCACTGCGCTCCAGAGACCGAATCAGCTTCCACAGAGCGTACGCCGCTTCGAGGCCCGCCCGTTCTCGCAGCTGCTCCCAGAGATTCGGCGGGACGTCCGGAAAATCTGGTGCCGCGGGCCTGCCCGATGGGGCCGTGTGCAAAAAGACCTCGTCGCCAAAGAAATCCAGCCCCAAGACGCCTTGGTCGAGATACTTGCCGAGCAGTTCAACGATCTCCGAGGGGTCCATCCCGCACGCTGCCGCGTACTCGTTCAGCGTCGCACAGCGATCCGGCTCACGCAGCAACACTCGCGTCAAGCGTGGATCGCTCACCGCCAATGCCCGCCGCTTAGGGTCCCAGTCGTACTCAACACTCATGCTCTCTACCGTTAGTGCGCCCGCGCGTAACGCCGACATGTTGCGCCTTGGTTGACACTGCTCGCGCCGCCGGGCTCGCGAGAGTTAGTTGAACAAGTCGCCGAGCCCCGCACCACTCGCCGGCGGCGGAGTAGCTGCGACTCCGTCGAAGCGTTCGAGCAGGCTCGTCAAGCGCGCGTGCACCACCGCGGGTAGACTCGGGTCGTCGAGCAAGCTCGCGACAACGAGACGCATCTCGTTGATCATGCGCCTCGCCTCGGTCTTCTCAGCTGCCGCCTCGTCCGCTTGGCGCTTGGCGATGTCGATCTGGCGCGCCACCATCTGATCAGCCACCGCCGCGAACTGCTCGGGCGACAAAAAGCGCACGTGGTCGATGGGAGAGAGGGTTGACGGGGTTCCCACCTGGCTCTTTGACAAAACTGCTTGCTGGACGTCGCGGTGCAACAGCAAGATCTGGCGTCGGTAAGTCTCAATGGTGTTTCCCATACGACTGAGCAAATGACGCAGCTTGCTGTCGCTCTTGCCGAGCGCTCGGACGTCGCCGCTGAGCAGCCGACGGATCTCGTCTGCGTCCACGAGTTCATCGATGCGGTTGGGGGAGTCGTCGTACTCTGCTTGTCGGGCCATGCTCTTAGTTTCGGCCCACCCGGCCAAAGAAGCGAAGTGTTGATTTAGCAACCTCGGCAGTCACGGTACTTCTCAACCGAAAGAGGAACCTTGTCAGACTTTGCCACTTTAACCAACCTGGCCTTGGGCGACGTGCTGGTGCTGCCCGATGGCCGCGCCATGACCGTGCGCTCGCAAGTCACCTTGCCCTTTCCCGCCGGATCCATGGCGGGGTTCGTGATTGTTGGCGAGATGGAGGCGCTGTTGTCCATTCCCTCCACCGCCGCTCCGGCTCTCGTGTACGTCCCGATTGACTATCTTCCCACCAACGCCGAGTCGGCTCGCGTGGTGTGCGAAGGCGCCACGAACTACTGGGCTCCGCACCTGCCCGCCCTGCAAGGTGCCATGGGCGAAGTGTTGTACCGAGTAGCCCTGCTTCGAGGATCCGTCGACCCCATCGTCATTGTCTACCGCGGCCCCGAAGTCATTGTCTTCATTCGCGCCTCGATCGCTCCCATGTCCGAGATCGAAGTGCTGCGCATGCAGCGTGGTGACACCACGAACATTGCCGTCACGCGCCACGCCGCCATCGTCACCTCGCCTTCGACCATTCCGAGCGAAGTGCCCGCAGAAGAGCCGGCCTACACCCGCCAGGCGCGCTAACTACTTCGCTGCGACCTCGCCGCTGCTACGCGAACTGCGCCACCAAAGCGTCCAGTTCAGAGCGGTCCAGGGTGTCTTCACGAAGCAGCTCTCCGGCGATCTTTTGGTGCAGCGCCGAATTATCCGCGAGCAGCTGCTGCGCGGCCGCCAGTGCCTCACTGAGCAGCCGGTCGACCTCTTGGGCCACGGCCACCTCGGCGTTCATGTCCATACCGTCACTCCAGTGCGGACCCATGTCACTCATGGCCCATTCGGTCACCATCGACTTGGCGAGTCGGCCCGCCACGCGCAGGTCGCTCGCGACCCCCGACGTGAAGTCATCACCGACCAGCGCCATCTCTCCCGCGCGCCCGGCCATCAAGACCACCAAGTCGGCCTTGGCCCGCGACTTGGAGACAAAGTGGCGGTCGTCGGCGTCCATCCAGGTCACCCCGCCGGCCCCACCTCGCGGAACGATCGACACGCGAACCGGAGCGTCGGCCGCTTCGAGCTTCAAGCTCGCCACGGTGTGCCCAGCCTCGTGCCACGCGGTGATCTTGCGCTCGTGCTCGCTGACGAGAATCGAGTTGCGAGCTCGCCCAATAGCCACCACTTCCAACGCGGCGAGCATGTCTTCTTGACCAACCGCCTTGCGACCCGCACGCGCGGCACCCAGCGCCGCCTCATTCGCCAAGAACGCGAGGTCCGCGCCCGACATCGTGCTCGTGCGTCCGGCCAAGTCATCCAGATCCACGTCACTGCCGAGTTTCTTGTCTCGCGTCACGAGCTCCAAGATGCGCTTGCGGCCCCGGCGGTCAGGCACGCCAATCGCGATCTTGCGATCAAAGCGCCCCGAGCGCAACAACGCCGAGTCGAGGACCTCGGGTCGGTTCGTCGCCCCCAGCACAATCACGCTCGAGTCCTCGAAACCGTCCATCGCCACGAGCAGCGCATTAAGGGTACGGTCAGTCTCTTCGGTGGCGCCGTTTTGCATACCCGAGCTGCGCGTGCGGCCAACCGCGTCGAGCTCGTCAATGAACACAATGGCCTTGCCCGCCTTCTTCGCCGCGGCGAACACCTCGCGCACGCGTCGAGCACCCACACCGACGAAAGTCTCCACGAAGTCACTACCCGACAGCGCAAAGAACGGCACGCCCGCTTCGCCCGCCACTGCCTTGGCGAGCAGGGTCTTGCCCGTTCCCGGAGGACCCACGAGCAACACGCCGTGGGGAACCTTGGCGCCCAGCGCCACGTAGCGGTCCGGGTTGTGCAAGTAGTCCACGATCTCGGTCATCTCGTCGACGACCTCGTCCACACCACCCACGTCACCAAAACGCGTGGCCGGTACGTTCTCGCCGTTCTTGAGAGCCGACATGCCGGGCACCTTGCCCGTGACATTGCCCATGCGTCGCAGCAAGAAGAACGCGAGTAGTCCCACGAACAACACGTTGAGCAGTACGGGCAGCAAGCTGCGAAGCAGCGATACCGACGCCACGCTCGACGACTTGATCGTGAGGCCCTTTTGCGAAGAGAACATCTCGATCATCTTCGAGCCGAAGCCGAGTGGGTAGCCCGATTCGACCTTCGAGCCATCCTTGTAGGTCGCAATCACGACCTGCGCGTTGTCGTTGATGACCAGAGTGGCGACGCGGTGATCGCTGGTCGCGGTCACAATCGCACTCAAAGGCGCGCTCTTTATGGGAGCTGCCGTGGTGGTGTGCGAAGAGAGATACACCACCACCAAAAGAACCGCCATCGCGGCTATCAGAAGAGGACGACGAGGCGGACGGAAGGGCTTAGTGGTTTCTTTCATGAGTTCTAACGTGTGCCACCTCTCGATTCGTGCACTCGGCTTCTGCGCCGCGCGAGGGTTCCGGGCTGAGTGGTGGCCGTCGAGAACAAGTCTTTCGGTGAACTACCTCACTCAAATAGGGCAGCGCTCACTCACGTGGTGCTTGAATCGCTTTGGTCGCGGTGACGTGGCGAGCGAACTCGGTGCCGGCCTCTCGTTAGCGGCCGTGGGGCTTCCCGCCGTTCTCGGGTACTCAACCATCGCCCACATGCCAATCAGCACCGGCCTCTACACCTTCTTGCTACCCGTTTTGGCCTTTGCCCTGGTCGGGTCCAGTCGGCACCTCATCGTGGCCGGTGACTCCGCTACCGCCGCACTACTCGCTGCCGGCCTCGCCGGACTGGCCCCTGCCGCCAGCGCCCACTACGTCGGTCTCGCCATGGCTGTCAGTCTCATTGTGGGCGGGCTGTTGCTTTTGGTGCGAGTCTTACGACTTGGCTTCGTCGCCAATTTCCTGTCGCGGACCATTCTGGTGGGCTTCTTGGCCGGAGTGGGCATCCAGGTGACCCTCTCGCAACTACCCGCCCTTCTTGGCCTGCACCTACAGTCGAGCTCCGCCATTGGAAACCTGTGGAACGTCGCATCACACTTCAGTGCCATCTCGTGGCCCGACGCCATCATTGGTGCGGCCGGTGTTGGTGCTTTGTGGGCCACGAAGTTGTTACCCCGGCGAACACCCGGCGGCTTCTTCGTCACCGCCCTGGGAATCGCCGTCGGCTGGTGGGCCGTGCGAGAACACTGGCGGGTCTCCTTCATCGCACCCGTGCGTCCTGGCCTACCGCACTTTGGCGTGTCAGGGATCTGCTTTGCCCCGTTCAGTCGCATCGTGGAGGTGGCCCTGTCCATCGTGGTCGTAGTCGTCGCCCAGTCAGCCGCCACGAGCCGCGCCTTCGCCGAGCGCTTTCACGAAACAGTCGACGAAAATTTGGACATCATGGGTCTCGCGCTAGCCAATGTTGCTTCCGGACTCAGCGGTGCCTATCCCGTCAACGCCAGCCCCACCCGAGCGAGCATGGTGGTCGAGGCCGGCGGCACCACGCAGTGGCCGGGGATCGTCGCTGCGGGCGTGACCGTACTATCTCTTTTGTTCCTGACCGATCCGCTTCACTACCTACCAAACGCCCTGCTGGCCGCCGTGGTGTGCTCGGTGGCCATCCGCCTCATTGACCTACGCGAACTGCGCCGCATCTACAAACTTCGCCGCGACGAGTTTGTAGTGGCCGCCCTCGCCGCCACGTCAGTAGTCCTCCTCGGCGTCGAAAATGGCATCCTGCTTTCTGCCCTCATGGCCGTGGTCAACCACCTGCGCCGCGGCTACGCCCCCACCAACTTCTTAGTTGTCCTCAACGACAATGACACCTGGGCCAATCAACCCCTGTCGAGCCGCGCAATGATCCGGCCCGGGGTGTTTGTCTACCGCTTCCAAGCCAGCCTCTGGTACGCCAACGTCACCCGATTGGTAGACGAGGTCACCACCCTGGTTGGTAAGGACACGACCCTTTTTTGTTTCGACTTCACGTCAGTGGCATCCGTTGACTACTCAGCCGGCGTGCGCCTCGCCCAGCTCGTTAGCGACCTCAAAGACCGGGGTGTCAAGGTTCGCTTCACCCACGTCGACGAGTCGGTACGTCAACAGCTCGTTAGCTACGGCGTCGTAGGACCCAAGAGCAAGAAGGTCATCCGGTCGACGAGGCGCGCGGTAGCCCCCAAAGCTAACGACTCCGGCCCCACGAAGTAGCCAACCCCAGTTACCGAACTACCAGTTCACGCTTTGTGGCCACCGCTACGCGTGTGCACCGGATCTACCCATTGACACGATCAAGTGAGGTCCTTGGGCCCGAACACAAAGCACAAGAAAGGTCAATCGTGAATCGTCCGCACCCGTCGTACCCTGACGACTCGACACTGACTCGTCTCTTGTCAACCTTGGACGAAACCGCCAGCGTGTTCGATCTCGAGCACGCTATTGGGGTAGCCGCCCGCTTTGCGGGCGTGACGCCTGAGTACCTGTTACACGCTGGCCCGCGTGGTGAACTTTCCGGATTTCGCCAGCGCCGTGCCTGGATGCTCGTAGCCGACCTGGTCGCAGAGCGCGAGTGCACCGAACCCACCCCCGAGGACGCTACGTCGTAATGGAATACCTCGTCTTTGACATCGCGACCGTGCGCTACCGCTACAACGCCACCCGTACGACCATGTCTGCCTTCGCGGCCACGGGCGAACTCTTGAGCGTGGTCGACCTCGCACCGGGATGCTCAACCAAAGAAGCCGCCTACCTGGCCTGCGACGCCGCTCTACGCTCGGCTCGCCTGCTGCGCGCCGAAATGCGCTACGCAGTCGCCTTCTATAACCCCTACAGCGCCGACGTCTGTGTCGGCCCGGCCCTGGACGCCAAGATCTACACCAACCGCACACCTCTCGACATCTCGCCAAGTGGCGCCGTCGCCCGTGTCAACGGCGCCGAGCTCGTCGTCGAGGCTGACTCGCCGTACGTTTTGCACCTGGTGTCGCCCACGCTGGCGTCGACTTCGCGCGCCCTGGCTGCCCACCAGATCTAAGTTTCTCAACTTTCCGCGGTAGATCATTGCTACTGCCCTTTAGCCGTGAACGGTACGAAGAGTCGCTACAACAATGTTCCGACACTGAGCTACGTACCACCACAACGGTTGTGGTGGTCGAAAGGAAAAGACCATGGACCAGCTCTCCCAGTTCCTCGTCAGCAACTATCTGCGTTCCACTGGCGCTCTCTCTGCTACTCGCAGCCGCTTGGTGGCTGGTCGCAGCCGCCGGGCCGTGACCTTCATTGAGTACGCCATCTTGGCCGGCATTGCTGTTGGTGTAGGTATCTTTCTCTACCCCTTTTTGATCAACCTCTTCAAGAGCATCTTCACGCGCGTCGGCAACGTCGCCAACAACGGCTCGACCAACTAAGCAGCGTCGTTCATAGCAAAAGGCCCCCAGGGAGACCTGGGGGCCTTTTCACGTGTACTGCGCGACGTCGCTGTGGTGCTAACTGCCGAGCTTCGACTGAGCCAGGTTCACGGGAAAAGTCACGTCCAGCACCTGCGCGTTGCCCGGATCGCTGTTGCCGTTCACTGCGCCGTTGGCGGTGAGTTGCACCTCAATGGAGTCAAACTCGCAGTACTCCGGAGCGTTCGAAGTTCCCGGCGCCCCCGCACACGTTCCACCGAAACTGCTCGCGGGCGGGTACGAGGCCTGTGATCCTTGGTACCAAGGGATGAACGCCACATTCGACAGCGGGCCCGCCACCGTCACCCACGACGCGTTCGACACCGTGAACGAGCAAGTCCCCGTCGAGTCTGGTTGAATAACCGCGCGCTGCAGCTGTCCATTGACGTACTGCCACATCGTCAAATCCACCTGACCGGCAACTGTTGCATCAGGGGTAAAGATGCCAATCTGCGTACTCGATACCGTGTAGAAAGGCACGCCTAGGCCGTTCGGGTCACACACCACGGCCTGGGTAAAGTCATTGTTAAGTAGTGTGTTCGCGTACGTCAGGTCACCAGTCGAAGCGTTCTTCGACACCACGCTCGCCGAAGTGTTCACCAGGGTGAAGATCCACCCCACCACCATCAACACCATGACCGTCGTCATGACCGTGGCCACCACGATCTCGATGATCGTGAACCCCCGCTTCATAGGTCTTTGACGCATGCGCCGTATTGTTCGACCTCTACGAATCTGCGCCACCGGTTCCACTACTGCACCGTGACGCTGATGTAGGCGGACTTCGTACCGACTTGCAACAAAACTGCGTTCGTCTTCGTACCCACGCTGACTGACGACGAGACGTACACCGTGACAATCGCCGTTCCCGCCGGTCCCGTCGTCGCGTGCTGCACCACCGTGATGCCTGAGATGGGAGTACTGATGGTCACCAGCTGGCCCGGCACGCCGTTGCCGTTTGCGTCAAGCACAGTGACAATCGTGGTGTTAAAGCCGCCGCGCGTCACGGTCACGTTGGCCGCACCCACACTGGCCGGCACACCCGCAACTGTCACCGTGAAAGTCACACTGGCCGCACCGTCACTCGCCGTGACTTTGTAGTTGCCCGGAGCCACCGCGCTCGTAGCCGTGATGTTTGCCACGGCCAGGCCACTTGAGTTGCTGGCTCCGGCACTGGTGACGCTGAGACCGCTCTTGGACGACGAGTACGAGAGGGTCCTACCGGCCAGTGGCGCCCCCGTGCCGTCGTAGTCATAAATCGTAGTCGTCGAACTTGACCCCTGCACGACACTGCCCGGCGTAGCCACCAAGGTGAACGGCGCCGCCGTCACAGTCATGTTCGACGAGGTCGAGACTCCGTTGCTGCTCGCCCCCACGTGGTACGTTCCCGCCGCCGCGCCAGCCTCCACGGTCACGTTGACACTGCACGTACCGAGTGAACCCGTCACGCACCCGCCCGTCGAGGCGTACACTCCGGTCGCTTGCACAAAGCCATTCGAAATCGAGAAATTGGTAGCCACACCGGACATGACCTGACCGTTGGCGTCCTTCGCCGTGACGGTCGCCACGACGGAACTGCCCTGCGTCGTACTCGACGTCACCACCACCGACAAGCTCGCAAGTACCGCCGTAACCTTCACGTAGGCCGTCCCGGTTCGTCCACCCACGTTCACCGTCACCGGATATGTACCCGCTTGTGTGCCGGCGGCGACGTTCACCGTGGTGCTTGCCACGCCGGCCGTCTCCGAACTCACCGTGGCCGGTGAGAAAGTGATCCCCGTGCAACTCGTGCAACTAAACGTTGCGCTGGCCGTACTCGCCGCCTGGCCATTCGCCAAGGTCACCAACGCCGACAAGGTGCCCGAGCCCCCCTGGGCCACGATGGCCGAGTAGCCATTCACCAACCAACCACCGGCCGTTCGATACAGCGCCACGTCGTAGCTCTTAGTCGCAATGCCGTTTGAGAGCGTGACCGTGAACCAGGTCTGGGTGATCTGACTCGCCCCTTCAGTCCACTGCATGTTCACGAGCCCACCACCCGAAGGCAAACTCGCAACCTGCTCTCCCGACGTCACCGCCGAGCCGTTAGTCGCGAAAGTCGCTCCGGTCTGGGAGTTGCTGGTACCCATCTTGAGCGTGCCCGAACCCGGCAGGGCACTCACCTTCACTGTCGTTGTGGCGCCCACGTAGTCCGCCACGTTCAACGCAAACGACATCGTCACACCAGTCGAGCCACTCACCGCCACGGCGTTCATGCCGCCAACCTGCGGGCCGGTCAGGTACGACACCTGCGCTTCGTAGCAAAGCTGAAACGCCGTCGTGCACGTTGTGTTTTCGGTTGCTCCGTACGCACCGCCTGAGTTCGTCGCGCACGACCCGTCAGTCAACGCCGAGCAGCTCCGCGCCTCACGGGGCATCGACCACACACCGACATTGCCAAAGCCAATCGCGGGCTGGCTGAGTGCCCATCCACCCACCGTCGCCACGCCGACGGGGTTGTTAAACGACGCCCCTGAACCAGTACCGTTTACCTCGCTGGCCGTTCCCGATCCCGCGAGTGTGCTGAGCGCGTAGTTGTAGGAGTTCCACACCAGCACCTTGTTGGCGCCTGAGCCGTTTTGGGTGATGTACAGGTTGCCGTTGATGTCGACGGCCACGCGCTGCGGGCTGGACAGCCCCGTCGTGAGCAGCCAGTCTGAGTTCATCGTCGATGGGTCAACCTGCATCAAGCTGTTGGGGTTGTTGCCGGTTGAACCACTGTCGAGCACGTCCAAGTAGCCACTCGGCTCCACGACCAGCCCCGTCGGTGCTGACAACGATCCGGACGGCACCAATACGCACTCTGAGCTGCACGCCACGGTCGAGCTCATACCGGCCGTGCTCGGTATGGCAATGATACGGTTGTTGCCCGTGTCGGCGATGTAGACGTCGCCTTGCGCGTCAACCGCAATCCCCACCGCCGTTGAGGACAGGGTGTTTTGCAGCGGGTAACCGACCACCGAGTTATTGGACGTGTAGACCTCTTTCAAGCTCACCGTGCTGCCACTCTTGTCAAGCACGTAGAGAACCAAACCGTCCGGGCTAATGGCCACGTCCTGTGGGCCACTAAAGCCCGTTATGGTGCTCGCCACTCCCGAGCCGCTGAGCTTGATGATGTTGCCAGCGCCCGTGTTCGCAATGTACAGATTGCCCTGCTGGTCCTCGGCCATGCCCTGTGGGCTCGAAAGACCCGAGTAGAAGGTTGTCGTCACGCCACTTTGCGAGACCATGCGAACGGTCCCGGCCGCCTTGTCGAGCACGAATACGTTGGTCGCGTTGCCCGGACCCGACCAGTTCACCGAGCCAGTCAGCGTGCTGCCCGCAGACAAGGTCACCGAGGGGTACACCCCCGTGGCCGCACCCCAGGACTGCGTCGTGCCGTTAGCCGTCACGCTCGTGGGGTCGCCCCACGTCCACGAGGTACACTCAGCTCGTTGCACCCAACCGCCTCCCGTAGATACCCACCCCAGCATCCCCACAGGCGTCGTGCCGTTCGGGTTCGTCACCGTGTCGCAGCCGTACGTGTTCTGGTCGTCGGTACTGAGCGTGATTGGTACACCCGTCGGAAAAGGGACTCGCACACTTGGTCGCGACGGGTCCGGTGCGTAGTCGTACAGCGTGATTGACTCACTGCGGTCAAAGTTGCATACCGGAACGGACTGCTGACCGGTGCCGTCGTCAAAGTTTGCAAACAAGCACACCGAGCCC